>Ga0207677_10000006_pt1 | contig 283855 bp, 271 predicted proteins | sample KBSMisM42_FD_184311 | JGI IMG/M metagenome (GOLD analysis project Ga0207677, IMG submission 184311) | Miscanthus rhizosphere microbial communities from Kellogg Biological Station, Michigan, USA - KBS Miscanthus M4-2 (SPAdes) (version 2) | ecosystem: Host-associated > Plants > Roots >...
TGCCGACGCTGCGCAGCCTGGCGACGGAGATCCTCCTCCTCGACAAGGTCTTTCCCGCCAACCGGACGACCGCGCGCTATCGCTATCGCGACGCCGACCTGACGCATCCGATCCCGGTGGAGCAGCCGGCCGCCGCCGCGTTCCTCATCCGCCGCGACGTCTTCGAGGAGATCGGTCCGCTCGACGAGCAGTTCCAGCCCGCGTGGTTCGAGGACGTCGATTTCTGCAGGCGCCTCGCGGCCGCGAGGAAGCCGATCTACGCGGTGCCGGCGGCACGCGCGCGCCACTTCGGCGGTGCGAGTCTCGAGCACGTCGGCCTGGCGCGCTTCGTCGACGTCTGGTATCGCAACATGTGGCTCTACGCGCGCAAGTGGTTCACGCCGGGCGAGGCGGAGATGCTGCGCTGGCTGATCATCTCCGGCATGCTGCTGCGCTGCGTCGCGTCGCTGGCCGGCTTCGCCAACGGCAACGGACGCCTGCCGTCGATGCGCGCGTACGCCAACGTGGCGAAGAAAGCACTGAAGCGATGGGACGACTGGTCTCCGTCGTCCTCGTGACGTGGAACAGCGCGCCCCATCTCTCGCGCTGTCTCGCCGCGATCGCGCACCAGAGCTGGCCCGAAGTCGAGCTGATCGTCGTCGATAACGGCTCGACCGACGGCAGCGAAGCACGTGCGACGATCCGCAACCGCGACAACCGCGGGTTCGCCGCCGCCGTGAACCAGGGCATCGCCGCCGCGCACGGCGAGCTCGTGCTGCTCTGCAATCCCGACGCGTTCCTCGAGCCCGACTACCTCGCGCGCATCGTCGAAGCGCTCGACGAAGCAGGGGAGTCGTTCGGCATGGCCACCGGCAAGCTGCTCAGCGCGAACGATGCGAACGTGATCGATTCGAAAGGCATCCGCATGACCCGCAGCGGCCGCCATTTCGACATCGACCAGGGCACTCGCAACAACCCAACAACCCAACAACCCACCGAGGTGTTCGGAGTGTCCGGCGCCGCGGCGGTCTACCGCATGTCCTTCCTGCGCGACGTCGCCATCGACGGTCAGCCGTTCGACGAAAACTTTTTCTCGTATCGCGAGGACGCCGACATCGCCTGGCGCGGACGCCTCTTCGGCTGGCGCGCGCTCTACGTGCCGCGCGCGGTGGCGCATCACGTCCGCACCGTCACGCCGGAAAAGCGGCGGCAGCTCTCGCCCGTCATCAACATGCACGGCGTGAAGAACCGCTTCCTGCTGCGGCTGAAAAACGAAGGCCTCTATCTCGCGCTGCGCAACGCGCCGTTCGAGCTGGCCCGCGATCTCGTGGTCGTCGCCGCCGCGCTGACGATCGAGCGGACGTCGCTCCCCGCATTCGCCTGGCTCTGGCGCAATCGCACGCGCGTGCTCGCGAAGCGGCGCGCGATCCAGGCCCGCCGCCGCGTCTCCGACCGCGATCTCGCCCGGTGGTTCCGATGAAGCTCGCCATCCTCGGCACGCGCGGCGTCCCACCGCGCTACGGCGGCTTCGAGACCTTCGCCGCGGAGCTCGGCGCGCGGCTCGTGCAACGGGGACACGACGTCTCCGTCTACTGCCGCGATGCCGGTCCCGCCGAATGGGAAGGCATCCGTCGCATCGTCCTGCCGTCGATCGGCCACAAGTACTTCGAGACCGTCAGCCACGCGCTGTTGTCGGCGATCGATGCCTTGCGCCGCGATTTCGACGCCATCCTGATCTGCAACGCCGCGAACGCCTTCGTGCTCCCGCTGCTCAAGGCCGCGCGGATCCCGGTCGCGATCAACGTCGACGGCATCGAGCGCAAGCGCCGCAAGTGGAACATCGCCGGCCGCGCCGTCTACGCGATCGGCGAGAGCTTCTCCGCCGCCTTCGCCACCGTGATCGCCGACGCCGAGGTCATCGCCGACTACTACCGAAACAACTACGCGATCGACCCCGTCGTGATCCCCTACGGCTCCGAGTTCCCGACCGAGCCCGACTCCGATGTCCTGCAACGACTCGGACTAACGACCAACAACTACCTCCTCTACGTGAGCCGCTTCGAGCCCGAAAACAACCCCCTCGAAGTCCTCGAAGCCTACAAAAACGCCGGCCTGGCCATCCCGCTGGTCATGCTCGGCGAGGCGCGCTACGACAAGCAGCTCGCCGCGCAACTGCGCAGCCGCGCCACCGCGAACACCATCTTCCCCGGCGCCCTCTACGGGGCCGATTACCGGACCCTGCAGCGGCACGCGCTCGTCTATATTCAGGCCACCGAGGTCGGCGGTACGCATCCCGCGCTCATCGAGGCGATGGCGTCGAACGGCTGCGTCCTCGCGCACGACACCCCCGAGAACCGGGAAGTCGGCGGCGATGCCGTCGGTTACTTCAAGCTCCGCCCCGGCGAGACTCTGTCAGGCACGGTCCGCGAATGGCTCGCATCCTCGGATTTGCGCCAGACGCAAATCGCAAAGGCGCGCCGGCGGGCGGCGGAGCGGTACGGGTGGGAAGCGGTCACCAGCGCCTACGAAAAACTTTTGTCGGGTCTGCTGTAGACGCTCCGCGCGGCAGCTTCGTATACACGACGGCGACGTTTTGCAGTACATTCCGGGCGTGGCTCCGGACCGAAGGGACTGATGCTCAAACAAAAGGCGAGTTTCATCGCGAGGATTGTCTATCTCGTTGATATCGCATTGACATCCGTCGCTTTCTTCGCGGCGTTCTTCCTTCGCGATCACCTCCTCCCGCTGATCGCCCCGGGTCATTTCCCGACCGGCCTCTTTCCGCTGCAGGACTACCTGAAAATTTTTCCGCTGGTCCTGATCATCTGGTCGGTCCTCCTCTTCACCTACCACAGCTACCACAGCCACCGGACCATCCCGCTGACGACCGAGGCGCTGACGGTCTTCCGCGTCGTCCTGATGGGCAACGTGCTGCTCGCCACCGTCGCCTACCTGATGCCGCTGCGGCAGCTCTCGCGGTCCTGGTTCGTCCTCTTCGGCGTCCTCGCCGCCCTGCTGCTCGTCGCCGAGAAGATCGTCCTGCGGCTCGTCGCCCGTTACGTCCGCTCGAAGGGACTGAACTACCGCACCATCGTGATCGTCGGCACCGGCCGCCGCGCCATCGACGTCGCCCGCATCATCAGCGATCACAAATACTGGGGCTACAAGCTCCTCGGCTTCGTCTCCGACGGCCACCGCCTGCCGAACGGGTGGGGGCGTTACCGCGTCTTCGGCGCCGTGCCCGACCTCCGCCGCCTCCTCGAGAGCGGCATGGGCGTCGGCGAGCCGGTCGACGAGATCGTTTTTGCCGTCACGCGCAAAAAGCTCGACGAGATGAAGCAGATCTTCCTCTTCTGCGAGGAGCTCGGCATCCGCACGCGGGTGGCGATGAACTTCTTCCAGAACCGCGTCGCCCGGATCGAGATCGAAGAGCTCGAGGGCATCCCGTTCCTGACCTTCACCACCACGCCGTCGAACGAATCGCAGCTCGCGGCCAAGCGGCTGCTCGACATCGCCGTCTCGGCGTTGCTGCTCGTGCTCGCCGCGCCGCTGATCCTGCTCGTCGCTCTCGCCATCAAGTTGACGTCGCCCGGCTCGGTCTTCTTCAAGCAGACGCGCATCGGACTCAATGGCCGCATCTTCACGCTCTACAAGTTCCGGACGATGATCGAGGACGCGCATTCGCGCCGCGAAGAGGTCTCGCACCTCAACGAGATGACCGGCCCGGTCTTCAAGGCGAAGGACGACCCGCGCGTCACCGCCGTCGGCCGCGTGCTCCGCCGCTTCTCGCTCGACGAGATCCCGCAGCTCTGGAACGTCTTCCGCGGCGACATGAGTCTCGTCGGCCCGCGTCCGCCGATCCCCGAGGAAGTGGCGAACTACCACCGCTGGCATCGACGCCGCCTGTCGATGAAGCCGGGCCTGACGTGCCTCTGGCAGATCAGCGGCCGGAACAACGTCGACTTCGAGCGCTGGATGCAGCTCGATCTGCAGTACATCGACAACTGGTCTCCGCTGCTCGATCTGAAGATCCTGGTGCGGACGATTCCGGCCGTCCTCTCGGGCCGCGGCGCCTCCTGAAAATTCTTGCTCCTCCCTCTTCCGGTTATGCTATAAGCGCATAACTGGATACCCCGCTGTACGCTCCCCGGTAACGGACAATGAAACGGGTCTTCGTTCTCGCTGTCGCTGTTGCCCTCCTGGCCTCGGGTGGACTGGCGCAGATTCGCCGAACGGTCCGCGGGCCGCAACCTCTCCGCGACTCCACCATCGACAACAACGCGAGCTGCGACATCACCGTCTCGCCCGCGGCGACGCTCCTCCTTCCGTACTTCGAAGTCGAGATCGACAAGCACGTCCTCGAGGCGAAGAACACGATCTTCTCCGTCGTCAACACGTCGAAAGTTCCGCAGATCGCGCGCGTGACGGTGTGGAGCGATGAAGGCTATCCCGCGCTCTGGTTCAACATCTTCCTCACCGGCTACGGCGTGCAGCCGATCTCGATGTACGACGTGATCGGCCGCGGCGTGGTGCCGGTGGCGACGAGCCAGGCACCGGCCGGCGCGAAGTCGATGTCGAACGGCGAGAACCCGCGCTTCGTCAACATCGACGCCTGCGGCGCGACCAGCGGCGAGATCCCGCCGTCGACGCTCACCAGCCTCCAATCCGTGCTGACCAACGGCACCGGCGCGACGACCGGCTGCCGCGTCGGCTCGCAGCACGACAACGCCACCGGCTACGTCACGGTCGACGTCGTGAACAGCTGCTCGAACCTCTCGCCGCTCGACATCAGCTACTACTCGCAGGTGCTGTCGTTCGACAACGTCCTCACCGGCGACTACGAGCGGATCGATCCCGACACGAAGCTCGGCAACTACGCCGGCGGCAACCCGCTCGTGCACCTCAAGGCCGTCCCCGAGGGCGGCGGTCCGACGAACAAGACGGCGCTGCCGTACACGTTCTACGACCGCTACACGCCGGCCGGCGCGCGCAAGATCGATCGCCGCCAGCCGCTCCCCGCATCGTTCGCCGCGCGCTACATCCAGGGCGGAAAGGCGAAGTTCTACACCGACTATGTCGTCTGGCGCGAAGGCGTTTCGGTCGGCGCCGCGACGTGCACGAGCGCGAACGAAGCGATGACGTTCGAGCCGGCGGTCCGCTTCGACGAATCGGAGAACCCGGCGGTCCTCGCGACTTCGAAACTGACGAACACGCCGATGTCGACGTCCGTGCCGACGAACTCCGACATGTTCCCGCCGGCGACCGGCTTCAACGTCACCGGCTGGATGCTGCTGAACCTCGACAACAAGGCCGGCACACGGACTCTGGGCAATCCGTATTCGACGCAGCGCCCGAGCCAGAACTGGCTGATCGTGCGGCTCAGCGCCGAGGGACGCTACGCCGTCGATTACGACGCGACGACGCTGCGCAACGGCTGCGTCAACGACCAGCCGGTCGTGGCGATCAAAGCGGGAGAAAAGCAATGAGCGAACGGCGCGCTGCGGCGTTTCTCCTGCTGTCCGCTGTCTGCTGCCTGCTGTCCATCCCTGCATCCGCCGCCGCGCCGGTGCACGTCGTCACCGCGAACAACGCGAGCTGCGACGTCGGCACGTACGCCGCCGCGACGCTGCTCCTGCCGTATTTCGAAGTCGATTTCCAGCGGCCGACGTCGCAGGCATTGAACACGGTCTTCACCGTCATCAACACCTCGCGCACGCCGCAGCTCGTCCGCGTCACAGTCTGGACGGACCTCGGCTATCCGGTGATGTGGTTCCCGATGTTCCTCACCGGCTACGACATGGAAACGATCTCGATGTACGAGCTGATCGCGCGCGGCACGATTCCGGTGACCTACTCGGGCACCCCGAACGGCGCCGCGTCGGCCGACAACGACTCGAATCCGAATCAGCTGCAGGACATCAAGTGCGCGCGCGTCGGCGGCTCGATGACGCCGGAGTACGTCCACAATCTGCAGCGGAAGTTGACCACCGGCTATGCCGACACGGAGTGCCGCATCGGCCTCGAGCACAAGAACGCCGAGGGCTACGTCACGATCGACGTCACCAACAGCTGCGATCTCACCAGCCCGATGGAGCCGGGCTACTGGAACGACACGATCCTCTTCGACAACGTCCTGACCGGCGATTACGAGCGGATCAATCCCGATGCAACGACCGGCAACTACGCCGGCGGCGCGCCGCTGGTGCACATCCGCGCGATCCCCGAAGGCGGCGGGGCGGGCATGCCGGCGAACGTGCCGATGCCGTTCACGTTCTACGACCGCTACACGCCGGCAAACGCGAAGCGCGGCGATCGCCGGCAGCCGCTGCCGTCGCTGTTCGCCGCGCGCTACATCGAAGGCGGTCCCACCGGCTTCCGGACGAACCTGATGATCTGGCGCGAAGGGATCACCGGCGCGACCCTCGACGAGTGCGAGTACGCGAAAAACGAGAAGCTCGCCGTGCGCGGCATCATCCGCTTCGACGAGCACGAGAACCCGACGACGGTCGCCTCGCAATCGCTCACGCTGCCGCCGACGTCCGCCTCGGCGTCGAACGCGACATCCTTCCCGCCGATGAGCAGTGATGACCACGGCGGCTGGTTCTGGATCTCGCTCGACAACGGCAACCGCCCCCGCCCGTCGCAGAACTGGGTCACGGTGCAGATGTACGCCGAGGGAAGGTACGGCGTCGATTTCGACGCGACGTGGCTGGCGAATGGGTGTACGCCGTCGGTGCCGTCGGCGCCGTGAGTTGCTGGCGCGATAACATCGCGCCATGAAGCTCGACGCAACCTCCGACGACTTCCGCGCCGCGGGCCACAAACTCATCGACTGGATCGCCGACTACATCGGCGGCATCGATTCGTACGACGTCCTCTCCCGCGTGCAGCCGGGCGACGTCGCGAAGCAATTCGCCGACGCGCCGTCGCGCGAAGGACGCGACTACGACGCGCTGATCGCCGACTTCAAGTCGAAGATCCTCCCCGGCATCACGCACTGGAACCACCCGTCCTTCTTTGCGTACTTCTCGATCACCGGCTCGCAGGCCGGCATCCTCGGCGAGTTGCTGACCGCCGCGCTGAACGCGAACGGGATGCTCTGGAAAACGTCGCCCGCGCTGACCGAGCTCGAGACCGTGACGCTGGCCTGGCTGCGCGACGCGCTCGGTCTGCCGAAGAACCTCTTCGGCATCATCAACGACACCGCCTCGATCAACTCCTACCTCGCGCTCGCCGCCGCGCGCGAGCACCTCGGGCTCGGCATCCGCGCGCACGGGATGACCGGCCGCGATCTCCCGCCGCTCCGCGTCTACTGCTCCGAGCACGCGCATTCGTCGATCGACAAGGCGGCGCTGGCGCTCGGCTTCGGGATGACCGGCATCGTGAAGATCGAGACCGACGAGCAGTTCCGCATGAAACCCGACGCGCTCGAGCGGGCCATCGCGCGCGACCGCGAGGCGGGCGCACGCCCGTGCGCGATCGTCGCGACGACCGGCACGACGTCGATCGCCTCGATCGATCCGGTCAAGGCGATCGGCGCGATCGCGCAGCGCGAGGGGGCATGGCTGCACGTCGACGCGGCGTACGGCGGCTCGGCGACGGTCTGCCCCGAGTTCCGCTACATCTGGGACGGGATCGAATTCGCCGATTCGATCGTCGTGAATCCGCACAAGTGGCTCTTCACGCCGATCGACTGCAGCGTCCTCTACACGCGCAAGCCCGACGTGCTGAAGGAGACGTTCTCGCTCGTCGCCGAGTACCTCAAGACGACCGACACCGCCGAGATCAACTACATGGACTACGGCCTCCAGCTCGGCCGCCGTTTCCGCGCGCTGAAGTTGTGGTTCGTGCTCGAGCACTACGGCCTCCATCACATCCAGTCGGTCATCCGTCAACATGTTGACTTCGCCGCGCGGCTGGCCGCTGAGCTGCGCGCGAAACCGAACGTCGAGCTGCTGACACAGTCGCTCAGCGTCGTCGTCTTCCGCCTCCGCGACGGCGACGACGCGACGATGCAGCTGATGGAGCAGATGAACGCCACCGGCCGTCTCTTCGTGTCACACACGAAACTTCGCGGCCAATACGCCATCCGCGTCGCCCTCGGCAACGGCGCGACCGAGTGGCGGCACGTGGAGCAGATCCTCTCGTTTCTGTAGGAGTGCTGCGGCTCGCCGCAGCCCTGGAGTGCGGCAGCTTGCTGCCGCGGTGGCAAGCCACCGCACTCCAGGGCGGCAGCGAGCTGCCGCATTCCAACGCCCTCGTTCGAGACGCGCCGGTGGTCGTCGTCAACAATCGTCGCTCGTGCAGGGCGATCCGATCGCCGGACGCCGCGTCTTCATCGACCACTCGTGCATCGAATGCCACCGCGTCGAAGCCGATCCGCAGCTGCCTGCCGGCGCACGCTCGATCGCCGGTCCGCTGCTCTCGCACCTCGACCGCTACGCGCCGCGCGAGCTCGCCGACCGCATCGTCAGCCGCAAGACCGGCGCGTCGCAGGAGCTGTTCGACAAGACCATGGCCGACTTCGCGCAGCCGCTAAACGCGCGCCAGTTCGTCGACGTCGTCGCATATCTGCGCTATCCGCGGGCGCCGGGCGCATGACGCTGCCGCTCACGATGGCGCGCTCTCGGAAATGACGTCGAGCAGCGCCCGCCCGAACGCCTCCAGCTTCGCGTCGCCGATCCCGTACACATCGCGCAGCTGAACCAGCGTCGCGGGGCGGACGCGCGCGATCTCGCGCAGCGTCCGGTCGTTGAAGATGACGTACGGCGGCACGCCGCGTTCGCCGGCCTCGGCGCGGCGCCACGAGCGCAGCGCGTCGAAGAGCGAGCGGTCGACGCCGTCCCACGACTCGACCGGCATCATGCTGCCGCGGCGCGACTTCTCCTTCTTCGCCGGCGCGATCGGTTGGCGCAGCCGCACCTCCGCCTCGCCGCGCAGCACGTGGCGCGCGTTGGCGGTCAGCCGCAGCACCGGGTATTCGCCCTCGCTCTGCTCGAGGTAGCCCTGCCCGACCAGCTGCCAGATCCAGTCGCGCACCTCGTTGCGGCTGCAGCCTTTCAGCAGCGCGTACGTCGACAGCGAATCGTGCGAGCGCTCGCGGATCTTGTCCGTCTTCTCGCCGCGCAGCACCGAGATCACATGCCCGATGCCCCACGACTGCCCCACGCGATAGACGCACGACAGGATCTTCTGCGCCACCGTCAGCGCGTCCGGGACGTCTTCGGTTTCGCCGAGGCAGATGTCGCAGGCGGTGCAGGAATCGCGCGTGTAGGGCTGGCCGAAATACTCGACCAGCGCGCGGTGGCGACACGCCGTGCCGGAGCAGTAGCGATCGATGTCGACGAGATGGCGGATCGCGGTGGCGACGTACTCCGGATCGGGCGGACCGTCCTCGCTCGGCCGCTCCACCATCGACTTCCACAGCACCACGTCGGCGCCGGAGTAGAGCAGCACGCACTCCGCTTCGAGACCGTCGCGGCCCGCGCGGCCGGTCTCCTGTTGATAGTGCTCGATCGACTTCGGCATCGCCGTGTGCAGGATGAAGCGGACGTTCGAGCGATCGATACCCATCCCGAACGCCACCGTCGCCACGACGAGGTCCGTCTTTTCCGTCGCGAACGCCTCCTGCGCCGCGCGCCGCTCGTCCTGCGACATGCCGGCGTGATAGCCGGCCACGTCATAGCCGGCCTTGCGCAGTTTCACCGTCAGGTCGTCGACGTCGCGCCGCCGCGTGCAGTAGATGATGCCGGCCTCGTTCTTGTGGCGATCGACCACCTCGACGATCTGCTTCCACTCCTCGCGCCGCGGCAGGATGCGATAGGTGAGGTTCGGCCGGTCAAAATCGCCGACGAGCCGCAGCGGATCGCGCAGCGCGAGCTGCTCCGCGATGTCGCGCCGCACCTGCGCCGTCGCCGTCGCCGTGTACGCGTGAATCGAAGCCTCGGGGAACTCGTCGCGCAGCGCCTTGAGCTGGCGGTACTCCGGCCGGAAGTCGTGGCCCCAGTGGCTGATGCAATGCGCTTCGTCGATGGCGAACGTCTTCGCGCCGGCGCGCCGGAGCAGCTCGCGAAACGACGGCATGGCCAGCCGTTCGGGCGAGACGAAGAGGAGTTTCAATTTGCCCTGCAGCAGCTCGTGCTCGATCGCGCGATGGTCGAGCGAGCTCTGCGAGCTGTTGATCTGCGCCGCCCGGACTCCGGCCGTGACCAGCCCGTCGACCTGGTCCTTCATCAATGAGATCAGCGGCGAAACGACGATCGTCGGATGGTCTTTGAGGAGCGCCGGCACCTGGTAACAGAGCGATTTCCCGCCGCCGGTCGGCATCACGACCAGCGAGTCGCGTCCTTCGAGCGAGGCCGTCATCGCTTCCTGTTGCAGAGGGCGGAAGGTGTCGTAACCCCAGTGTTTCGAGATGAGCTCGAGGAGGCGGGCGGGCATTGACGAGATTGTACGGGACTCCACCGGGCGTAGAGCTCCGGGCAGCCGCTATACAATCCCCCGGCCGATGCACCCGATCCTTGCCACCGGGCGGCATGCCCGCGCATTGCGCGCGCTTGCCGATCTCCTCACGCGCCAGAAAATGGCCCATGCCTACGTCGGCTCCGTCGCGCGCGCCGCGTGGCTGGGCGGCGAAGTTGCAGCGGGCTCGATCGACGTCATCGCCGTCATGGGACCACAACAGAAGAACCAGCTCGCGATGATGGCCAGCAATCGCGGCTGGCGCGTCGACCGCGAACAGATCGAGCAGAGCGAAGAGCTCGACCTCGTCCCGCTGAATTTCATCGATGAAGAAGGGGAGGTCCGCGTGCACGTCCTCGTGGCGAGCAACGCGTTGTACGGCCGGATGGTCGCCACCGCGCGCGAGACGACGTTCGAAGAGCTGGCGATCCGCGTGCCGGCAGCCGAGGACTTCGCGATGCTGCTCGCGGTGTCGGGCGACGAGGTGGGGCTGCGGTCGATCACCGGCGACGCCGCATTCGATCGCCACGGGTACAACGAGAAACTGATCTCGATCGGCCTCCCGGGATTGGTGGTGGCGGAATGAAGTGGATCGCGAAGCAGGCGGCGTTCGACGAGATGATCGACCAGATCGCGGCGCAGCCGATCATCGCGGTCGACACCGAGGCCGACTCGCTGCATTCGTATTTCGACAAGGTCTGCCTGATCCAGATCACGTCGGGCGGCGAGGACTTCGTCGTCGATCCGCTGGCGAAGATCGACATCAAGCGCTTCGGCGACGTGCTCGCGAACCCCGCCATCCGCAAGATTTTTCACGGCGGCGATTACGACCTCCGCATCCTCAATCGCGACTTCAACTTCACGATCGCGAATTTCGTCGACACGATGGTCTGCGCGCAGCTCCTCGGCTACGAGGCGTTCGGCCTCGCGGCGCTGCTCGATCGGCACTTCGGCGTCAAGCTGAACAAGGCGCATCAGCGCGCCGACTGGGCCATGCGTCCGCTGCCGCCCGACATGCTCGATTACGCGGCGATGGACACGCGCTACCTCGTGCAGTTGCAGGACGTGCTGCGCGGCGAGCTCGAGGCGCGCGGGCGGTGGGAGTGGGCCATCGAAGAGTTCTCGCGCATGGAGAGCATCCGGTTCCGCGAGGCCGAAGGGGACGGCGAGGCGTTCCGGAAATTGAAGGGCATCGGCAGCTTCGATCGCCGCTCGCTGGCCATCGTGCGCAGCCTGTACGACTGGCGCGACCAGCTCGCGCGCGCCGCCGACCGGCCGCCGTTCAAGATCATCGGCAACGACGCGATCATCGAGATCGCCAGGACGAAGCCGCAATCATCGGCGGAGCTGGGGAAGATCAAGATCGTGTCGCAGTACCACTTCCGCCGCTACGGCGACGAGATCATGCGCCTCGTGCGGCAGGCCCTCGAGCTGCCGGAGGAGGCGCTGCCGCAGCGCGGCGAATCGCGGCCGTTCTTCCGCGACAAGGTTCTGGAAGCGCGCGTCGACCGGCTGAAGAAAGTGCGCGACCAGGTGGCGAAAGAGCTGGGCATCGACATCTCCGTCGTCGCGCCGCGGCACGTGATGGTGGCGGTGGCCACGCTCGATCCGCACGAGGTGCGCGAGCTCGACCAGGTGCCGGCCATGCGCGAATGGCAGAAGCGCCTCCTCGGCGAGAAGTTCATCGCCGCGCTCAATAAGCACCCTGGCGCAAATTGATCCCGTACTCGACGAACGCCTTCAGGCAGCACGCCATCTGCGTCCAGCCCTGGCAGTTGCCGTACGAGAGGTCGAGTCCCTTCTGCGACTCCGGCCAGCCTGATTCGCTGATGCTGACCATCGTCGAGCCGTCGTCGAGCGCCTCGAACTTCATCTCCACGCGGCAAACGATCTGCTGATACGCGACCGCGCGCTTCGTGCCGTCCGGCTCTTCCACCCCTTCGCCCGCGTCCCATTCGAACGCGATGAGCTGATTCGGGACCACCTGCTTCACGCGCACCGGCGCCTCGCCGGGGAAGTCGGCGAACTGCCAGATCACGGTGGTCCCTTCGTCGAGCGGCCCGCTCGCGCCGCCGGTGGTGAAGTACCGCGAGAGCTTCGCCGGGTTGTAGACCGCGTCGAACACCTCGGTCACCGGTTTCTGGATTTTCGTCTGGACGGTGAATCTGAGCTGCATGGCATTGCCTCCTGTTATAATTTTATAACATGTCGCGGGCGAGCGAGGAGCGGGTGTTCAAGGCGTTGGCGGACGGGCGCAGGCGGCGGATGCTCGACCTGCTGAAATCGGCGCCGCTGACCACCGGCGACCTCTGCGCCGAGTTCCCCCACCTCGACCGCTGCACCGTCATGCAGCACCTCGGCGTCCTCGAGCGCGCCGGCCTCATCATCGTGAAACGCGAAGGCCGCCTCCGCTGGAACTACATCAATCCACTGCCCATCAAGGCCATTCACGACCGCTGGATCAGCCCCCACGCGCGGAACGCCGTGGCCGTGCTGGAACGGATGAAAAAGGCCATGGAAAGCGAATGAACTACAATCCCCGGCGCAATGGAACGGTCCTCTGAATACAAAGTCATCGTCATCGGATCCGGCCCGGCCGGATGCACCGCCGCTCTCTATCTCGCCCGCGCGAATTTCGTCCCGCTGGTGCTCGAAGGCATCCAGCCGGGCGGCCAGCTGACCATCACCACGGACGTCGAAAACTACCCCGGCTTCCCCGAGGGGATCCTCGGGCCGAAGCTGATGGACCTGATGCGGCAGCAGGCCGAGCGCTTCGGCGCCGTCTTCCGGATGGAGAACGTCGAGAAGGTGCAGCTCACCTCGCACCCGTTCATCGTCACCACCGATCAGCGCGAGTACGAGGCGCAGGCGGTGATCATCGCCTCGGGCGCGTCGGCGAAGCAGCTCGGCATCCCGACCGAGAAGGCGCTGCAGGGCTTCGGCGTGTCGTACTGCGCGACCTGCGACGGCTTCTTCTTCAAGAACAAAGAGATCGTCGTCGTCGGCGGCGGCGACTCGGCGATGGAGGAGGCGACGTTCCTGACGAAGTTCGCCAGCAAGGTGACGATCATCCATCGCCGCGAGCAGATGCGCGCCTCGAAGATCATGCAGGAGCGCGCCACGAAGAACCCGAAGATCGAGTTCATCTTCAACTCGACCGTCGACGAAGTGATCGGCACGAAGGAAGGCGGCGTCACCGCGCTGATCGTGCGCAACCTCGTCACGAACGAGGTGACGAACTTCAGGACGCAGGGACTCTTCGTCGCCATCGGCCACACGCCGAACACGTCGCCCTACGTCGGCCAGCTGGAGCTCGACGACAAGGGCTACATCTGCCTGCCGCACGCGCATTCGACGAAGACGAACATCGAAGGGGTCTTCGCCTGCGGCGACGTCGTCGATCACATCTATCGCCAGGCCATCACCGCCGCCGGCAGCGGCTGCGCGGCGGCGCTCGACTGCGAGCGCTGGCTGGCGCACGAGCGGATCACCGAGCGCTGGGACCTGCCGCAGGGCGAAGAAGACCGCGTCGAGTAGCGACATGCTCGCCGCGATCCTCTTCGCGCTGAACCTCGAGCTCGCGCGCGCGGCCGCGAAGCAGGTCGGTGTGACGACGATCTACGATCCGGCTTATGCGCAACTGCGCTATCCGGGCGGCGACCTCCCGCCCGAGCGCGGCGTCTGCGCGGATGTGATCATCCGCGCCTTCCGCAACATCGGCATCGACCTGCAGCGCGAGGTCCACGAGGACATGCGCGCGCACTTCGACGCCTATCCGAAGATGTGGGGACTGCGCGCGCCCGACGCGAACATCGATCATCGACGCGTCCCGAACCTGATGAAGTTCTTCGCCCGCCGCGGCAAGACCGCGACGGGGGAGTTTCAGCCCGGCGACATCGTCGCCTGGCGGCTGCCGGGCGGCTACTACCACATCGGCATCATCGCGGCCGACGGGCACGACGTGGTGCACAACATCGGCAGAGGGGCGCAGAAAGAGGACATCCTGCACGCGTTCCCGATCATCGGGCACTACCGATGGTGAAGAATGTGGCGCGGGTCCTCTGACCCGCGCGGGTGGCGGGCGGGTTGGAGAACCCGCCCCACATTTGTCCGGCCTCAGAACGCGTTGAGGATGTACTCGAGCGGATTGACCGGGTTGTTGTTGAGGCGCACCTCGTAGTGCAGGTGCGGTCCGGTCGAGCGGCCGGTCGAGCCGACGTATCCGATGACGTCGCCGCGCTTGACGTGCTGGCCGGGCTTGGCGGCGTATCCGGAGAGATGTCCGTAACGCGTCGAGTAGCCGTAGCCGTGCGAGAGGTAGATCACGTTGCCGTAGCCGTTGGCCCACTCGGCCTTCACCACGATGCCGTCGGCCGGCGCGCGGACCGGCTGGCCCACGGCGGACGAGATGTCGACCGCGTTGTGCGTGCCGTGCTCGCCGGTGAACGGATCGGAGCGGCCGCCGAAGCCGTCGGTGAGGATGCCGCGGATCGGGGCGATCGACGGGGTGGAGGAGAGGAGCTGGGCCTGCGCCACGAGGCGCTGTTCGAGGACGGAGAGGTCGCGCTCGAGGTGATGCGAGCGGAAGCTCATCTTGTCGACGTCGTCACGGTACGGATTGGACGAATTTTCGTCGTTACGCGCGCCGCCGACGCCGCCGAGGCTGGTCTCGTCGAGCGAGGTGATGCCGGCGATGATGGCGAGCTTGCGGGTGCGGTCTTCCACGGTGCGGAGCTGGCCGCGCAGCGACTCGACCGACTTGCTGAACTGTTCGTTGGCGCTCTGCAGCTCGCGGTTCTCGCGTTGCAGCTTGGAGAGCTCGTGCGTCTGGGAGAGCGACGTGAAGTATTGAATCGAGAAGAAGGCCGACAGGCAGAGAGAGGAGGTGACGAGCGAAAGGACCGAAAAGAGCAGCCGGTGGGACACTTTCAACTTACGGAATTTGGCCCGCGCGTGCGGGACAAAGATGACTGTTGAATACCGCTTGTCCATGCTGGCTCCTGAATGACTGAACTGTGAAAACTACAAAACCGATTGGGTATTGGTGGATGCGTATTCTATGGATCGAGCCGGGCTAGTCAACCTGAAATCGGCGTAAAACACACCAATTTCGGCACCACCCACATGAATCGTAACCCCTCGGTTTGCAGGCACTTCCGGGCCTCGATTATGGCGATACCACATATTCGGCCGCGATCGCGCGACGTTTCCGTCAATGGCGGCAAATAACTATTTGCTGCGGGCCGGGTCAGATTCACCGCCATATTTTTTTGGATGTGGGTCAACAAAATTTTGGATTCCGGAAGCGTGAGTTGTTGGGTTGTTAGGTCGTTGGGTTGTTAGGTCGGGAACCCAACAACCCGCAACCCAACAACCCAACAACCCCGTTTACAATCCCCCACCATGCGCGCAGGCTGGAACGAATACTTCATGGGCATTGCCCGCCAGGCGGCCACCCGCTCGACGTGTCCCCGCAAGCACGTCGGGGCGGTCATCGTCCGCGACCGCACCGTCCTCTCCACCGGCTACAACGGCTCGCTTCGCGGTCTGCCGCACTGCGAGGACTCCGGTTGCATCATGGAAGACGGCCACTGCATCACGACCGTACACGCCGAGGCAAACGCCATCCTGCAGGCGGCCAAGAACGGCGTCGCGGTCGCCGACGCGGAGCTTTACACCACCGCGTCCCCCTGCTGGAACTGCTTCAAGCTGATCGTGAACGCCGGCATCAAGCGGATCTACTACGGCGAGTTCTATCGCGACGAGCGCTCGCGTGACACCGCGAAGCAGATCGGCATCGACCTCGTCGATCTCGGGATGACGGGCCAGACGGCGGACAGCGGGCAGCAGACGGCATAATTCGATCGTGCTGATCCTCGCCGCCGACGCTTCGCTGCCGATCCTCTCCGTGGCCCTCCTCGCCGACCGCTCCCTCCTCGGCGCGGTCGCGCTCGAAGGCAAAGGCTCGCGCAACGAGAAGCTGCTGCCGGCGATCGACTGGCTGCTCGCCGAGTCGGGCGTCGACCGGAAAGACATCGAGCTCTTCGCCACGACGCGCGGCCCCGGCTCGTTCACCGGCGTCCGCATCGGCCTCGCCACGATGCAGGGCCTCGCGCTGGCCCTCGGCCGTCCGGTCTGCGCGATGTCGACGCACGAGGCGATCGCCCTCGGCGATCCCGATCCCGGCCGCATCGCGATCTACGACGACGCCGGCCGCGGCGAGTTCTACGTCTCCGTTTTTTATCGCCACGCCGAGGCCGTCGCGCCGCGGCTCGCCACCGAACAGCAGCGCGATGAGCTGACCGCGAACGCCGCGCTGGTGATCCCGGTCGCCGAGTTCGTGCAGCACGGCAACGTCGCGGTCGGATGCGCGCGCCGCGCGCGCGAGCTCGCCGGCACGCCGGACGCGGAGCGCTATCGCGACGTCACGCCGATCTACGTCCGTCTCGCGGAGGCCGAGGTCAAACTGCAGCAGAAGCTGGGGCAGGCGTGAGCGCGCGCGTCGGTCTGCCGGCGGGCGTCACCATTCAGTTCGCCACCGCGCACGACATCGTGGCCGTGCACAAGCTCGAGGAGGCGTCGTTCCCCGCGCCGTGGCGCAAAGAATTCTTCGAGAGCGAGCTGTACGCGAGCGGCCGCTTCAACCTCGTCGCGCGGCGCGGCAACGTCGTCATCGGCTATCTGTTTGCGATGTGGTTCTTCGACGAGATGCACGTGAACAAGATCGCGGTCGACGGCCAGGAGCGGCGGCAGGGGATCGCGCAGGCGCTGATGGAGCGCTGCATCGACTTCGCCCGCGCGCACGACATCAAGACGATCTCGCTCGAAGTGCGGAAGTCGAACCGTGGCGCGCAGGAGTTCTACAAGCAGCTCTCGTTCGCCTCGTCGTACATGCGGCCGCGCTACTACCCCGACGGCGAGTCGGCCGTGGTCATGACGAAGGTGCTGTGACGGTCACGGCTCGCCGACCGCGAGCCACCGCACACGATAAAGCTGCTTCGGCTTGATCTGTTCCGTGAACGCGGCCGCGACTTCGTCCGGCGTCACCGACAGCGACGCGCGGCGCGGCGTGTGCGCGGCGGCCACCGGGTCCCACTTGTCCTCGCGGAACGCAGCCGCGAGCGGATCGGGCGAGAGCCACCGTCCTTCGAGCGCCGTCAGCGCTTCGACGGGCGACGTCACCTCGGCGCGCACCGTCGTGTCATCGATCCGCTTGAATCCTTCGATCGACGTGTACGCCACCGGCAGCTTGATCGTGATGATGCCGGGGAACGGATCGTTGACGCGGTCGGCGAGGCTGAGGAACCGCTCCTGCGCTTTCGGCTCCGGCGCGGTCTGGCTCACGCGCGTCATCGCGCTGCGCATGTCGACGATCAGGTCTTTTTCTTCTTCCGTCGCCGCGACGATGATCTCGTCGGAGTCGGCGAAGAGTTGCGTGAACGCCGACTCCGCGCGTTGCGGATGCGCATCGAGAAAGTCGTAGAGGTTCCGCGCGGCCCGCACGTAATCGACCAGCGCCCGCGATGCGACGAGCACGCGCCGCTGAAATTCTTCGCGCTCCTCGCGCGTGGCGCGCGTGCTGGTCGCCGGATAAATCACCAGCTCGTTCACTCCCTCGGCCTGACTGAGCCGGATCGTCATGTCGACGTCGGAGAAGAACTTCTGCAGGTCCTCGTTGGCGATGAGCGCCGAATGCTCGACCGTCGCCACCTCACCGTGCGCCTTCTCGTACGTGATCCGTTCCGACGACGGCGCGACGTGATTGAAGCGGTACTCCCAGTTGTCCTTCACCGGCGAGACCGTCGTGATCGTCACGCTGCCGCGCTCCGTGAAGGCGAGCGTCACCTTCTCGCGCGGATCGGCGCAGGCGAAGGCGAGCAGCGCAACGGCGAGCGCGATGGTTCGCTGCATCATTCCTCCCGGATCGCCGTGATCGGGTCGAGACGCGAGGCCACGCGCGCCGGATACCACGTCGCGACGATCGACAGCACGATGGCGATCACGTTCACTCCGATGACGTCCGACGGATCGATGCGGAACGGCAGGCTGTGGAGAAAATACATCCCCTTCGGCAGCGGGATGAGCTGGTAGCGATTGGCCAGATACGACACGCCGAGGCCGACGATGTTGCCGATCAGCGTGCCGGTGATGCCGATGAAGAGGCCGACCTGGAGGAAGACCGACATGATCGTGCGGCTCGTCGCGCCGAGGGTGCGGAGGACGCCGACCGAGGGCCGTTTTTCCAGCACCAGCATGGCCATCGACGACACGAGGTTCAGCGCCGCGACGAAGATGATCAGCGAGATCGTGGCGAACATCACCACCTTCTCCAGCCGCAGCGCGAGGAAGAGCGGACGGTTGATGTCCTTCCACGTTTTCACCTGCACGCCGGGGAACTTCGCGGCGAGCGCCGGCTGGATCTGGTCGGCGAGATCGGCGCTGCCGTACATCTCGATCGACGTCGGGTAGCCGCCTGTCCCGAAGAGGTGCTCCGCCTCGTCCATGTCGAGATAGGCCTCGGCGCCGCGGTCGTCGGAGCTCGATGATACGAATCGTACGATGCGGTATTTTTTCCAGACCGGGACCGGTCCGAACGGCGTGAGGCGCGTGCGCGGCGCGACGACGGTCATGAATTCGCCGAGGTCGAGGCCGAGGGCCGCGGAGATGTCGCGCGTGACGAAGATCGACGGCTCGTTCGGATCGACGGGACGCGACGAGCGGCGGACGGTGCGGTCGGGCGGCGGCTCGCTGCCGCGCTCGTACGACCGGATGCGCAGCGGACGTCCGCGCCGCTCTTCGTCGTTCGCCCCCCAGCCGATGCCGCTGATGACCGGATGGATCGTGGTCATGCCGAGGCGTTTCGCTTCCGCGTCGATGGCGGCGTAATCGTCGATCGTGTTTCTGCCCTGCGGCTCGATCAGCAGTTGCGGACTCGAGGCGATGAGCTGTTCCTTGATGTGGCCCTGCAGGCCGGAGAGCAATGCGATGGAGATCAGCAGCGCGGCGACGCCGAGGGCCAGTCCGATGATCGAGATCGAGGAGAGGAACGCCATGTGGCGCTCCTTGCGGGCGGCCCAGAGGTAACGGCGGGCGATGGCGGTTTCTAACATCGAGTTGCCGGTTGCCCGTTGCCGGTTGCCGCGGTGGTAACCGGCAACCGGTGACTGGCAACTACGCTCTCGGCCTCATCAGCGGAAACAGAATCACATCTCTGATCGTCGGCGAATCGGTAAACACCATCACCAGCCGGTCGATGCCGATGCCTTCGCCGCCGGTCGGGGGAAGCCCGTACTCGAGCGCGTTGACGTAGTCCTCGTCCATCTGCATCGCTTCTTCGTCGCCGCGCTCGCGCTCGTCGAGCTGCTGGCGGAAGCGGCGGTCCTGCTCATCCGGATCGTTCAGCTCGGAGAAGGCGTTGGCCAGCTCCATGCCGCCGATGAAGAGCTCGAAGCGCTCGACGTAATTCGGATCGTCCTTCCGCTGCTTGGAGAGCGGCGAGATCTCGGTGGGGAAGTCGGTGATGAACGTCGGCTGGATGAGATGCTTTTCCGCCACCGCCTCGAAGAGCTCCGCGATCAGTTTCCCGTCGCCCATTTTTTCGACGTCCGCCGGATCGTCATGCTCGCCGTGCTTCTTCACGAGCGCGACGAGCGTGTTGCGATCGGACAGCGAAGCGGCGTCGATGTCGCCGAAGTGCGCGATCGCTTCCTTCATCGTGAAGCGGGCGAACGGCTGTTTGAAGCTGATCTCGTTGCCGCGATACGTGACGGTGTCGCGCTTCAGCACGTCGCGCGCGATGCCGCTCAGCAGCTCCTCGGTCAGCGCGATGAGATCGTTGTAATCGGCGTACGCCCAGTAGAACTCGAGCATCGTGAACTCGGGGTTCCAGCGGTAGCCGATCCCTTCGTTGCGGAAGTTGCGGTTGATCTCGTAGACCTTCGACATCCCGCCGACGATGAGCCGCTTGAGATACAGCTCCGGCGCGATGCGCATGAAGAGGTCCATGTCGAGCGCGTTGTGATGCGTGACGAACGGCCGCGCCGCGGCGCCGCTGGCGATCGGCTGCATCATCGGCGTTTCGACTTCGATGAAGCCGTGATCGTCGAAGTATTTGCGGATGTAGCTGACGATCTTCGCCCGCGTCTCGAACGTCGCCTTCACGTCGTCGTTCACGATCAGGTCGACGTAGCGCTGGCGGTAACGCTGCTCGAGATCGGTCAGGCCGTGCCATTTGCTCGGCAGCGGACGGATGCCTTTGACCAGGAAGTCGATCGTCTCCGCTTTCACCGAGAGCTCGTTCGTCTTCGTCCGGAAGAGCGTGCCATGCGCGGAGATCCAGTCGCCGGCGTCGAGGTTTTTGTAGAGCTCCCACTCGCGCTCGGAGAGGATGTCCTTGCGGCAGTAGACCTGGATGCGCGCGGTTTTTTCGGAGAGGACGAGGAACGCGGTCTTGCCGAACTCGCGCACCGTCATGATGCGGCCGGCGATCTTCACGCGCGGCTTTTCGGCTCCGAGATCGGCCGCGGACTTGTCGCCGAACTTCGCGACGACGTCGGCGATGGTCGTGTCGGTGTCGGCCTTCGTCGGGTAGGCGTCGTAGCCGAGCTGCACGATGCGCGCGAGCTTCTCGCGGCGGACGCGGATCAGTTCGGATTCGGCGACTTCGGGCTGGGGCTGCTCTTGGTCGGTCATAGTTTCTTCAGCGCCTCGACCGCCTCCTCGATCGTCTCGAGCGACGTCGAGAACGAGATGCGCACGTGGCCTTCGCCGTGCGGGCCGAAGACGACGCCGGGCACGGACGCGATCGAGGTGCGCTCGAGGAGTGTTTCCATCGCCTTCCAGGAATCGTTGCCGAGGCGGTCGCGGACGTCGGGGAAAAGATAGAAGGCGCCGGGCGGTGGTGCGCAGCGGAAGCCGGCGTCGCTGAGGCCGTGCACGAGCAGGTCGCGGCGGCGGCGATATTCGTCGCGCCACGCGGGATCGAAGCCGTGCGCGATCGCGGCCGCGGCGGCGAACTGCGTCGGCGTCGAGACTCCGTTGATCGAGTTCAGCACCAGCTTGCGGATGCCGTCCATCCAGAGCGCGTCGGCGACGACGTAGCCGGTGCGCCATCCGGTCATCGCGAAGCTCTTGCTCAGCGTGAAGACGGTGATGGTCCGCGCGAACATGCCGGGGAGCGTGGCCAGCGAGACGTGCGGCGTGTCGTAGACGAGGTCTTCGTACGCCTCGTCGGAGATGACGACGAGGTCGTGCTCGTTCGCGAACTCGGCGATCGCGCGCAATTCCGAGATGGTCAACATGTTGCCGGTCGGATTCGACGGCGTGTTGACGTAGATCACGCGCGTCCGATCAGTGCGATGTTTCTCCAGCAGCGCGCGCAGGACCTGCCCTGAGCTTGTCGAAGGGTCGCCCTTGTGTACGTCGTCCCACGGCACGAGCACCGGGTTCCCGCCGCAGTACGTGACCTGATCCTTGATCGGCGTCCAGTACGGCGAGAAGAACATGACGTCATCGCCCGGATTCACGGTCGACTGGAACGCGCAGAAGAGTCCGTGCGCGCCGCCGGAGGTGACGATGAGGTTCGAGTGGTCGACCTTCAGGTTGTTCTGCCGCGCGAGCTTGGCCACGATCGCGTCGAGCAGGCGCGCGACGCCGGACGACGGCGCGTAACGCGTCTCGTTCGCGTCGACCGCATCCTTCAGCGCCTGCTTGATGTGGTCGGGCGTCGGCATGAACGGCTCGCCCCCTTCGAAGCGGAGCACGCGCATGCCGCGCGACTGCATCTCGAGCACGCGGTTCCGGATGCGGACGATGTCGGAGAAGCCGAGGCGCGAGATCCGCTCGGCCGGGGCGAGGGTGGTGGTTCGCAAAGCCGGGGGATTGTATCGTGGTCGGCGATGCGCTTCAGCGCCGAGTACGGCAATGGATTGTCGAACCATCTTCCGATGGCCACGCTCGCCCTGCAGCGCCTCGGCGGCTCACCCGATCGCGTGCGCGAGTTCGTCGCGCTTTACGAGCAGCGCCTGCGACTGAAGGACGCGGCGGAGACGGCGCAGTCGGACCGCTTGGCGGCGGAGCTCGCGCGCGACGGCAAGGAGGCGTGGCTGCACGCGCACGTCTCGCGACTCACCCCCGGCCTCGGCAGCGGCGCGTTCCACGGCATCATCCGGACGGCGTACGCGGTCGACAGCGGCGAAGAGACGGATCTGCCGGACGCGATCACGTCGTGGGAGCGGGCGTACGGCGAGGTGGGACTCGCGCCGGCCACGCGATCCGCGCGCGAGGCGTTCCTGGCGTTGCAGCGCGACAATCGATTCGCCATCGATTTCAGTCCGGGCAACATCGACGATCGCATCAAGCGCGTCGCCGCCTTCGCGCCGTTCGACGAATATCGCATCGCCGATCCGCAGCTGCCGGAGCTCGCGCGCATCGCGGTGGAGATCTACCTCGCCACCGCGAACTTCACGGCGCTGCACATGGTCACCGGATGCCACGCCACGCGCGTGCTGCAGCCGTACCTCGGCGAGCACGCGCTCGACTACCTCGCGACCGCGCTCCTCGCCGCGTACGTGACGATCGGCCGTCCGGCGTTCGAGATCGAGGAAGTCGATGCGCCCGATTGGGAGACGATCGCCCGGATCGCGATCGCCAGCAACGACGACCACGATCTCAAGCTCGTCTACAGCGCGCGGGAAGAGGAGTCGGTGTACGGCTGGGGGCTACACCGAAGGGCGGCGGCGCTCAGGGTTTCGGCTTCTGCGTCCCCGGATCGGTAACCGGCGCCGCGGGCGGCACGATCTGCGTGGCCGTCGGCTGCGGCGAGGGCGCGGGCTGCTGCGTCGCCATGCCGTTGTACGACGGCGGGGCGCCTGTCAACTGCACCGCGTCCTTCGCGTGCAGTTTCGGGTAGGCCTTCAGCAGCGCGAAGGGCATCAGCTTGCTGTCGAGGACGCGCGGGTTCACGCGGACGTCGAGCAGTGAGTGATTGATGCTGATCGCCTTCGCGTAATAGTTGATCGCCGCCGTGTCGTGCTGATGCTGCTCCTCCATCAATCCGAGCGCGAACAGCGCCTCGGAGTGACCCGGCTTGTGCCGCACGGTTGCGAAATAGTCCTGGCGGGCGCCGAGGTAGTCGCCCTGGCCGGCGCGGAGCTGTGCGCGGTTGTAGTAGGCGGGATAGAAGTTGCGATCCGCACGGATGGCACGGCTGAACTCCTTCTCCGCGTCATTCGGGAAGCCCTTCCGCAGCAGCATCTGGCCGAGGTCGTTGTGCAGCGAGGCCGAATGCGGATCGGCACGCAATGCGTCGACCGTGCGCTGGATGCGCGCGTCGAACGGATCGGCCGGATTGAGGTAGCGCTGATAGAACAGCGGCTTGTTGTACGGGTTGTCGTCGCCGTTGTGGAGCGAGAGGTCGTGCATCGAAGTGCAACCGGCGAGTGCGATCGCGGCCGCGGTGAGGAGGAGTTTTCTCATCGTCATTCCTGAAGTGGTTTCGCTTTCAGCTTCACCTTCCCGTCGACGGTCTCGACGCGGAAGGCGACGGTGCTCACGTGGTATTTCGTCCGAACGGCCTCGGTCTGCTTCTCCACCATCTGCGCCAGCTGCTCGATCGTCACCTGCGGGATCTTGCCCATCTTCAGATGTTCGCGCTCGATCTGGTCGTACAGCCGGCGGATGGCCTCGCCGTTCGTTCCCGGCGTCATCTTTACATACGGATCGGCGCCGCTCGACGTTACGCGCGGCTGCTCGGCGGGCGGCGGCGGAGGCGGCGCAATCGGCTCGTTGAGCGCGGCCTGGCGGCGGCGGAAATCCATCGGCCCTTCCTCGCGCTCGCGCATCCTGCGGCCCCACAGCTCGCGGAACTGGTTGTAGCGGGTCAGCAGCTGCTGGTAGCGGAAGCGGCGCGTGTTGTCGCGCATCTTCTGCTTGCCGATTTCATAGATGTTGTTCTCGATCTTGCGGCGGTCCATCATCGGGGGAAACTTCTGGATCCCGCTGAAGAACTGGTCGTATTTGTTCTTCAGGATCCGGATGTCTTCCTCGAGCTTGTCGAGCTCTTCATCTTTTTGCAGCCGGGGCATAAACGTTGAAGTGTATGCGTAAAGCGGCCTCAGGGCAGGGAGATTCCGCCGCTCAGAACTGGAAGTAAATGAAGGGTCTGGCGGCCGGCGGCCAGAGGATGAACAGCAGCGCGCCGATGACGACGCAGGCCGCGGCCGCGACCGGCAGCGGAACGCGCGCGAGGTGCTCGTCGAGTCCGCCCCACAGCTCCGACGCGATGTGGATCAGCAGAAATCCGCCGAGGAGGAGGATCGTGGCGAACGGCGACAGCGCGCCGAGGCCCGTGTCGGCGACGTGGAAGTTCATGTCGAAGACGATGAACTTGCGCAGCGTGTAGAGCATGTCGCGCGTGTCGACCACGCGGAACGGGATCCAGGTCAGCAGGACGAAGTACTGCATCGCCAGCATCGCCACGAGGCGATACGCGAACGTTTCGCGGACGCGCCATCCTTCGGTCACCGATCGCCAGCCGCGATGGACGACGAGTGCGGCCCCGTGCAGCCCGCCCCACAGCACGAAGTTCCACGACGCGCCGTGCCAGAGGCCGCCGATCAGCATCGTCAGCATCAGGTTGCGCACCGTCATCAGCGTGCCGTTGCGGTTGCCGCCGAGCGGAATGTAGAGGTAGTCGCGCAGCCAGCTGGAGAGCGAGATGTGCCACCGCTTCCAGAACTCCGGCGGACTCTTGGCAAAGTACGGGCGGTCGAAATTCGGTGTCAGCTCGTAGCCGAGCATCCGCGCCAGCGCGATGGCCATGTCGGAGTAGCCGGAGAAATCGCAATAGATCTGCACGTAGAAGCAGAGCGTGGCCAGCCAGATCACGCTGCTGCCCCAGAGCGTCGGATGGCGGAAGATCGGATTCGCGAACGACGCGAGGCCGTCGGCGACCAGCGCCTTCTTCACCAGTCCGCGCAGGAAGAGGAAGAACGTGGCGCGATCGAAGTTCATCCGCCGCGGCGTATCGAGCTGCGGCAGGAAGTTTTTCGCGCGGAGGATCGGACCGGCGACGAGCGGCGGGAAGAACATCACGAACAGCGCGAAGTCGCGGAACGAGCGGGTCGTCGGCATTTCGCGTTTGTAGACGTCGATCGTGTAGCTCAGCGTGTGGAACGTGTAGAACGAGATGCCGACCGGCAGGATGATGTGGAGATCGGTCCAGTTGGGCTGATAGCCGAACAGGCGGAAGACGTACAGCAGGTTGCGCTCGAGAAAGCCGGCGTACTTGAAGAACGCGAGCAGGCCGAAGTTCGAGACGAGGCTGATGAGCAGCAGCGACCTGCGGGCATGTGGCGATTCGGTCTGCTCGATCTTCCGCGCGACGACGTAATCGATCGTGGCGGAGAAAACGATGAGGAAGATGAACGCCGGGTTCCACCACATGTAAAAGATCGCGCTGGCGATCAGCAGCACGTTCTTCTGCGCCGTGTGCCGCCGCGCGATCAGCAGCAGCGCGACGGTGATGGTGAAGAAGGCGAGGAACGTGAACGTGTGGAAGAGCATGCGGTCACGAAGTGGAGAGCGCGGCGCCGATCATGCGCGTGATCTGCTGGCTGCCCGAACCGCCGGGATGCATTTGATCGACGAAATCGAGCTCGCCGAGGCGGTCGTGCAGATCGAGCAGCTCGATGTGGTGGTCGTTGCGGAGCTGCTGTTCGTATTGAGCGAGCTGCCGGTAGTAATCGGGCGACGTGAGGGCGATGGAGCGCGGATGCTCCGGCATGACCACGATCACCAGCCGCTGGCCGCGCCGCGCGAGCAGGTCGCGCAATCGCAGCAGGAGTGCGAGCCGTTCGGGCGACGGCGTGAACGACCGGCGCGGCGCGTAAATCAGGCTGACCGCATGCGCGAGCGCCTCTTCGCTGATCCGCTGCCGGTACGGCGCGGGGTAGTAGAGATCGCTGTGGGCGCGCTCCAGGTCGAGGTCGCGGCGGAGATACGAGCGGATGGTGAGGTCGCCGCTGATGCGGATCATGCCGCGGCCCGCCAGCGTCGCTTCCCACTGCGGCTCGGTCATCAGGTCGTACAGCGCGGGCGCGGGCAGATGCCGCGCCACGTCCAGCGCCTCGGCTGACGGCCGGTAGCCGCTGATCCGATAATAGAGATAGCGCGACTCGGGCAGCGTGGTCGAATGCGCGGCCAGATCAGCCGGCAACAGGCCGACCACCAGCGCGCGCACGCTGCGCGGCAGCATGTCGGCGACGAACAGCGACTCGGCGAGCTGCTGGCCCGGACTGCCGAGGTTCCACGCTTCGCGTTGCGGTTTCAGCTCGCTGCCGAGGACACGCGCGTTGACGCCGTTCATCGTCACGCTGTCGCCGGTGACGACGAGCGCGAGCCGCGGCGGCGCATGCTGCAGCGCGTGCACCGTGACCGTCGTGCGCGACATCTCCGTCGGCAGGTGCAGGAGGATGTTCGGCGTCGCCGCGACGGCCATGACGACGCCGGCCACGATGCAGAGGATGACGATGACGAGCCGCGTGAAATCGGGCCCCAGAGGGGAGCGGAAAGGCATGAGTTCCGTCCGAAAATAAGCTGCGATCGCCGCGCGGTCAAGGTAGGCGCGCGACTACAATGCGGCGCCTGATGAGCAACGCGCTGCGCGCCATCCCGTCAGTCGAGCGAATTCTCTCCAGCGCCCGTTTCGCGCCGCTCGTCGAACGCTTCGGCCGTGCGCGCGTGAAGGAGTCGGTCTCCGCCTACCTCGACGAACTGCGCGCCGCGCGCGGTGCCTGGAACGAAACGGAGGCGCTGGACGCGATCGCCATCCGCGTGCGCGCCGCGACCGCGTCGACGCTCCGCCGCGTGATCAACGCGACCGGCGTGATCATCCACACGAACCTCGGCCGTTCGCCGGTCGACGGCGCGCTCTGGTCCGATGCCGCGAGCGTCGTCACCGGCTACTCGAATCTCGAATTCGACCTCGGGCGCGGTGAGCGCGGCGCGCGCGACGAGCATCTCGCGGAGCTCTGCCGCTCGCTGTTCGGATGCGAGTCCGCGATCCTGACCAACAACAACGCGGCCGGGACGCTGCTGCTGCTCGCGGCGACGGCGGCGGGACGCGAAGTGCTCGTCTCGCGCGGCGAGCTCGTCGAGATCGGCGGCTCGTTCCGCGTCCCCGACGTCATCCAGCAGGGCGGCGCGAAACTGCGCGAGGTCGGCACGACGAACCGCACGCGAGCCCGCGACTACGCGAGCGCGGCGGGCGCCGAGACCGCGGCGATCCTCCGCGTCCATCGCTCGAATTTCGACATCGTCGGCTTCACCGAAACGCCGCCGATTGCGGAGCTGATCGAGGTCGCGCGCGAGACGCGGATCCCGATGCTGTACGACGAAGGCAGCGGCCGCATCGTCGACATCAGCAAGTACGGTTTCGAGAAAAAGGAAACGATCCGCGAGCTGATCGCGGCGGGCGTCGACGCCGTGGCCTGCTCCACCGACAAGCTGATCGGCGCGACGCAGGGCGGCCTGATCCTCGGGCGCGAAGAGATCGTCGCAAAGTGCCGCAAACATCCGCTGATGCGCGCATTGCGGGCCGGCAAGGAAAGCTACGCCGTCATCGCCGAGACGCTGCGCGCCTTCGCAACGGAGCGCCACGAAGAGCGCGTGCCGATCTACCGCATGCTCGCGACGCCGCTCGACGTGTTGCGTGAACGCGCGGGCAACCTCGGCGCGAAAACCATCATCGACAGCCGCTGCGCCCTCGGCGGCGGTACCACGCCTACCGAAACGATTCCGTCGATCGCGATCGAAGTCGCGGGCAACGCGAACGAGCAGTACGCGCGGTTCCTGAACAACGATCCGCCGATTGTCGGGAGGATCGTCGATGATCGCTTCACGCTCGACATGAGGACGGTGCTGGAAGAGGATCTCGCGGCTTTAGCCCTCTGCCTCCAACTCTGACCTGCGGCTCTCGCTCGTCCCGAACACGCCGATCATCTGCTCGATCTGCGCGCGCGACTCGCTTGCCAGCCGCTCCTTGTCGCGGAGCGTGGCGCTGGTGCAATCGATCAACTCGCCGGCCTTCACCGTCACGCGTCCGGGCGTCACCCGTTTGGAGCCGACGCGATGGATGTCGAACGTGCCGTCGACGGCGATCGGCATCATCGGCATCTGCGCTTTGATGGCGAGGAGGAACGCGCCGCGCTGGAACGGCCGCATCTGCCGCTCGCGTGTCCGTCCTTCCTCGGGGAAAATCACGATCGTGTTGCCGCGGCGGATGCGCTCGGCCGCGAGGTCGAACGATTTCACCGCGGTGCGGCGGTTCTTGCGGTCGATGGGGACGAAGCCCGCGCGTCCGAGGGCCCAGCCGAAGATCGGGATCCTGAACAGCGAGGCCTTGGCCATGAAACGGATCGGCTGCGGCACCGTCGCCAGGATGCACGGGATGTCGAAGTACGAGTAGTGATTCGACACCAGCACGTAGCGCTTGTTCGGATCGATTTTCTCCATCCCCTCTGCGTGCAGATCGACGCCCGCCGCGCGGAGGATCGTGCGCGCCCACCACCGGTTCAGCGAGTCGATCAGCGGCGATTCGGACGAAAACAGCGACACCAGCATGACGCCCGAGCCGGCGGTGGCGGAGACGACGACCGCAACGAGCACGGTCCAGATGGTGCGCAACATCGCGCGGATTGTAACGTCATCGCGACGGCCGCACGCGCGGCGGCTGCGTCTCCTCGACGCGGCGTACGACCATCACCTCCGAGTCGCCGAGTTCGAAGCCGAGCGACGACGCGATGTACGCCAGCGTGCCGCGCGATGTCACGATCGTGTCGACGCCGGCCGGTAGCAGCGACGGCTCGATCAGCGCGATGCGCGAGCCGGTCCACACCGCCCCGGCGATCGGCAGGTTCAGGTTGTTGTGCATGCTGCGCGCGCCGTTGTTGTGCGGATCGAGCACCAGCGACCAGGTGACGATCGTCCGCGTGCCGTCGGTCGTGATGTCGACCGGCGTCTCGTCGTCGCGCGGACCGCTCGCGGAGAGCACGGCGTTCGACGTCATGTGCAGCGAGTCGTCGAGTGTCGCGAGCGCCACGTCGGTCGTATCGCGGCAACGGATCGTGAAGCCCCCCGCCTCTTCGATCGCGTGCGCCGGCGAGTAGGCGAGGGCGATGCCGTCGCGCGTTTTCGCGGCGAGCGCGTTCTTCTGCGAGCCGGGGCCAAGGTCGATGAGCTGGATCGACGTCGCGTTGCGGAGATCGTCCGTGATCGTCGCGGCGTAGATCTGCTCGCGCCACGAGCCGCACGTCGTTCCTTCCGTCGACGTAAAGCGCGTGAAGAAGACGATGTAGTTGCTGCCGTTCCAGATGATCGAGTCGGCATGCACAGTTGCGGTGACGAGCGGGCTCCAGCTCGACATCGGACCGGTCGTGCCGAGCGACGCGATCGAAAGCGTCGCACCGCCGATGGCTATCAAAAAGTCGCGGCCGTTGGTGCCGATCGCGGCGCCGAAGCCAACGCCGTCGGCGTCGAGCTCGATGCCGTCGCCATCGATCGGCGTGTTGTTGCGGATGCGTCCGAGCGGTGGCGGTTGAACGGCACCTCCCACAAGGCGAGGGTCGTGCCGTCGTTCGCGGTCGCGATCTGCGGCGCGCTTTGCGCCAGCGGCACGGTGGCGATCGGACGCGGGGGCGTTACGCGTAACGTCGCGCGGTCGACGACGCTCGTGCCGTCGTAGCCGACGACCAGCACGCCATGCTGCGACGTCGCCAGCGTCGCGTTGAGCTGCGCCGGCACCTTCGACGTCGCGGTGATGCGCGCGTTCGCATCGAGCGCGAGCAAAGTCCCGTGATCGGTGAGGGCGAACGCGCCGGCGGTGATGGCGAGCAACGTCTCGCCTTCGGGGATCGCCTTCGTCGCGGCGCGCGGCCGGCCATTGCGATCGAGCGCGAGGATCGTGTCCGTCAAACCGAGGAGATAGCCGCTCTCGGTTCCGACGAGGTCGTGCGGTTGAAATCTTCCGGTACCGGCGTCCGTCGGGGCACCGACGCTGCCGCTCGAGAAGATCGGAATCGCGAGCACCGAGTCGTTGCCGAGGAACGCGGCGGCGAGAAAGCTGTCGCCGGAGGAGGCGATCGAGAACCACGCGATGAACGTCGCGATCGTGAACGGCCGGCCGATCGGCGTCGCATGCGCGTCGAGCAGCAGGCCGTTGATCGTTCCACGGTCGTTCCACGCGAAGAGGTATTGGTGGCCGTTCCAGGCGAGCCGCGCGATCGGATAGACGGTCGAGGTGAGCTGCGTTCGCGTCCCGTCGAACCGCATCACGCCGGCGCCGTTGGCGTCGGAGTACGAGATCAGCTCGCCGGCCGCGTCGCCGACGAACGCGAAGCCGCCCGGCAGCACCGCGGCGTGCTCGGGCGACGGCGTGCCCGCTTCGTCGACGTGCACGATCGAGATGCCGCTCGGCGAGCCGTAGGCCACGACGAAGCCGTCGTCTGCGGTCGCGGCCGCCGCGGCGTTATACGGCGTGGCGGGGTGAAGCGCCGGCGTCGACGGAATGATCGGCGGACCGAGTGTCACGAGGAGAAAGAGGGCCAGATTGATCACGAATGCTGATACGGAACCGCCAGCGAGTTCGACTACATCGAAATAACTGAGGCCCGTTCGATGCTGTAAAATCCGCACCCAAAACACCCCACCAAAAAAGGAGAGCGCCGTGTCCGATACCCTCACCGCGACGGCCGTGCTCGAAGAGCCCGGAGCCGCCGCAGAGCCGATGGTCAATGACTTGACGATTCACGTGGCGACCGTGAACGGCTCCGGATCCCAGTCGTCGAACAACGTCCTGATGCGTTCGATCTTTCAGATGGGCGTTCCGGTCAGCGGGAAGAACATGTTCCCGTCCAACATCGCCGGGCTGCCCACCTGGTTCACGATCCGCGCGAACAAAGACGGCTGGATCGCGCGCAAGAAAGAGGTCGACCTCATGGTCTGCATGAATGCGCAGACCGCGCGCGACGACGTCGACGCCCTCCTTCCCGGCGCCCTCTGCATCTACGACGCGCCGCTCGGCTGCAAGTCATGGCGCAGCGACATCAACTTCTACGAAGTCCCGTTCGCCAAGCTCGCCGCGGAGCTCAGCACCGACTCCCGCATGCGCAAGCTGCTGACCAACATGATCTACGTCGGCATCGTTGCGGAGCTGATCGGGATCGAGCGCGACGAGATCCTCGCCGCGATCACCAAGCAGTTCAAAGGCAAACAGAAAGCGATCGATCCGAACGTCGCCGCCATCGACAAAGGTGTCGAGTACGCGAAAGCGAACCTGCCGAGGCAGAACCGCTGGCGCATCGAGCGGATGAACAAGACCGCCGGCAAGATCATCATCGACGGCAACGCCGCCGCGGCCATCGGTGCGATGTTCGGCGGCGTCACGGTCGTGACCTGGTATCCGATCACGCCGTCGTCGTCGCTCTGCGAGTCCCTCATTGATTATTGCCGCCGCTTCCGCATCGAGAAGGACGGCCGCGCGAACTTCGCCATCGTGCAGGCGGAGGACGAGCTGGCCGCGGTCGGCATGGTCCTCGGCGCCGGCTGGGCGGGCGCGCGCTCCATGACCTCCACCGCCGGCCCCGGCGTCTCGCTGATGGCCGAGTTCATCGGCCTCGGTTACTACGCCGAGCTGCCGGGCGTGATCTGGGACATTCAGCGCGTCGGCCCCTCGACCGGACTCCCCACGCGTACCGCGCAGGGCGACGTCAACCAGGTCGCCTACCTCTCGCACGGCGACACGCAGCACATCGTCCTGATCCCGTCGAGCGTGAAGGAGTGCTTCGAGTTCGCCAGCGAAGCGCTCGACCTCGCGGAGATTTTCCAGACGCCCGTCTTCTGCCTCTCCGACCTCGACCTCGGCATGAACAACTGGATGTCCGAGCCGTTCGACTATCCGACCGAGCCGATCCGCCGCGGCAAAGTGCTGTCCGCGGAACAGCTCGCGCAACTCGGCGGGAAATGGGGCCGCTACAACGACGTCGACGGCGACGGCATCCCGTATCGCACGCTGCCCGGCACCGATCATCCCGACGCCGCGTACTTCACGCGCGGCTCGGGCCACGACGCGTTCGCGCGTTACAGCGAGCGTCCCGACGATTACAAGAACAACCTCGACCGCATCGCGCGCAAGTTCGAGACGGCGAAGCAGTACGTGCCGAAGCCGGTCATCGATCAGCGCGACGGCGCGAAGATCGGCTTCATCGCGTACGGCACCACCGACTTCCCGCTCGAGGAGTCGCGGCATCAGCTGAGCGCCGAGCGCGGCATCGAGACGAGCTATCTCCGCCTGCGCGCGCTGCCGCTGACCGACGAGGTCGCGCAGTTCGTGGCGAAGCACGACCGCATCTACGTCGTCGAGCAGAACCGCGACGGCCAGATGGCCGACATCCTTCGCCTGCACCTCGGCGAAGAGCAGCGCAAGCTGCGCAAGATCCTGCACTACACCGGACTGCCGTGCGACGCGCGCTCGATCACCGAGGCCGTGGTGAAGATGGAAGCGTCGGCGGAGTATCCCGAGATGCTGCTCGTGGTTCGCGCGGACCCACCGAAGAAACGGGTCACGACCACTGTCGCTCAGACGATCGCGCGCGGGGCGGAGGACTAAACCAATGGCTGAAAGCACACTGAAAACCACCGCGGAAGCACCGAAAGAAAATCGCCTCGGACTCAAGGCCACCGATTACTCCGGCGGCAAGTCGACGCTCTGCGCCGGCTGCGGGCACGACGCGATCAGCAACCAGATCATCCGCGCCTTCTACGAGATGAGCGTCTCGCCCGAGCGCGTCGCGAAGTTCTCCGGCATCGGCTGCTCGTCGAAAACGCCGGCGTACTTCCTCTCGCGTTCGCACGGCTTCAACGCCGTGCACGGCCGCATGCCGGCCGTCGCCACCGGCGCCATCCTGGCCAACCACAAGATCCTGGCCATCGGCGTCTCCGGCGACGGCGACACCGCGTCGATCGGCCTCGGCCAGTTCATGCACATGGTCCGCCGCAACATGCCGGTGATCTACATCATCGAGAACAACGGCGTGTACGGCCTGACCAAAGGGCAGTTCTCCGCGACCGCCGACGAGGGCTCGAAGCTGAAGACAGGCGTGATCAACGACCTGCCGCCGATGGACCTCTGCGCGCTCGCCGTGGAGCTCGGGTGCGGCTACGTCGCGCGCGGTTTCGCCGGCGATCCGAAGCAGATGGTGAACATCCTCAAGGGTGCCATCGCGCACAACGGGACGTCGGTCATCGACGTGATCTCGCCGTGCGTCACGTTCAACAATCACGAGGGCTCGACGAAGAGCTACCCGTACGCGAAGGAGCACGACGAGCTGCTGCACCAGATCGGCTTCGTGCAGTCGTACGAGCAGATCGAGATCGAGTACGAGCCGGGGACGATGAAGGAAGTGACGCTGCACGACGGCTCGCGCATCCTGCTCAAGAAGCTGGAGGAGGATTACGACCCGACCAGCGCCATCGACGCGCTGCAGCGCCTCCACCGCGCCAACACCGCCGGCCAGATGCTGACCGGCCTCGTTTACCTGCAGCCCGAGAAGAAGAGCTTCATCGATCTGCTCAACGTCGTCGACGAGCCGCTGAACCTGCTCCCCATCGAGCGCACGCGCCCGCCGAAAGAGGCGCTGGACAAGATCATGACGGAGTTGATGTAGCGGCGGCCTCGCCGCTCGCCTCACTTCTTCTTCAGATTCGCCAACCGACTCTTCCCCTCCGCGTGATCCGGGATCACGCGGAGGACGTCCTCGTAGCACGTCTGCGCGCGCGAGATCATCCCCTCGGCTTTGTACAGATCGCCGAGCGAGATCAGGATGTCGGTGTTCTCCGGCTCGATGGCCAGCGCCTTCTGAAAACTCTCCGCCGCCTCGCGCCGCCACTTCGGATTGCGCTCCTGACACGACCCGAGGAGGTACCACGCCTGCGCGTTGTCGGGGGCGAACTGCACCGCCTGTTTGAGCAGCACGATCGCGCCGTAGAAATCGTTCTCCGACGCCAGCTGCCGCGCCCGAGCGAAGTTCTGCTCCGCGATCGCGCGCTGCGTCATCCGCTGCTGCAGCGAGCTCTCCGCGCCGCGCGAGCCGCCGCCCTGCGTCAGCATCTTGTCGTACGCGTTGCGCTTCGTCTGGTCCTTGAGCAGGTTCAGCGCCTCGTCGACGCGGCGATGGATCGCCTGCACCGCCTCGCGCACGATCGCCGGATACGACGCCGGGTCGTACCGTTTCTTCAGGTCGTCGGCGGCGCTGATGATCATCTGCCGCGGCGCCGCGCGCGGGACGTCGAGCAGCTGATAGTGATCGAGCATCGGCAACTGCCGCGACAGCGCCACCGCGCGCAAGGACCGCTGGTCGTTCGAGCCGATCGCCGCGAGCAGCTCGAGATCGCGCTGCATGTCGTCGAACGAGCCGGCCGCCGGCGGCTGCTCGCGATTCGAGAAATCCTCGAACTCGAAGATGCCGAGGGAGATCATCGAGATCACCACGCGCGCCGCGGTCACCGACTCCGTCGAGAAATGTTTCAGAAATGCTTCGATCGGTTCCGGCTGCTGCAGCGCGTCGACGATGCGCCGTTCGCCTTCGTTCAGCGGGATCGCATTCGGATCGAAACGGCTCTCGCGCGCGTGCCGGATCACCCGCTTCAGGTCGCCGAGCGAGCGTCGCAGCACGAGGCCGTTCGTGATCGCGCGGACGCCTTCCAGCACCAGCGCCGCCGTCGACTGCAGGAAGACGCGCTTCTCCGGCTCCAGCGCCTCGTCATCGGTGAACGCGGACGTCCCTTCATCGAGCGAGAAGAGCGGCAGGAACTGCATCGCCGTCCATTCGCGTAAGAGCGTCTGGCGCTGCGATAGGTCGAGCAGGCCGGCCTCGTGGAACTTGGCCACGACGTCGGTCGGGTCCTCGGTCAGCATCTGAAAAACGCGGTCGCGGCTGACCGCGCCCCGTCGCACGAGGAACTCCGCGAGCGAATCCTCGGGGGCCGCGGAGGTGATCAGGACCAGCTCTCCCTGCGACCAGTACAGCACCTTGCGGACCGGCGGCCGGATGATCGTGAGATGTCCCGTCAGCCGATGCTGAAGGATGTCTCCGACGATCACCGCGAACGGTGTGATCTCGATCCGATCCAGGCTCACGCCGTCCCCCCGTAGCGTCTGCTTTTAACACGAATCACGCCAAAAGATGGCACGGAACGGGCTCCTTCGGAACCAAACGGGCGGTGTGGCCCGTCTTACACTCTGGGACGGATGTGAGTGCTACGATGAAGACAATGAAAACGCTGTTGGGCGCCCTCTTTTTGGCCGCTTGCGCCGTGGCCGCGGGGGCGCAGGAGCCCACCCAGGATTCGTACGATTTCATCACCGCCAAACTCGCCGCCGAGGACGGCCGCTACGACGAAGCGCTCTCGCTCCTCGACAAGGTCGTTCAGAAAAATCCCGACAATGCCGTGCTGCTGTACGAGCGCGCCATGATGCTGATCGATGCTTCACGCACCGATCGTGCCGAAAGCGAGCTGCGCCGCGTCGTCGAGATCAGTCCCGAGTTCTATGACGCGCAGCGCGTCCTCGGACGCCTCCTCCTCGACCGCTCCAATGGCGACCGGACGCGCGTCGACGAAGCGCTCAAACATCTGCAGGCCGCGTTCAAGCTCAACGGCGACGACCTCTCGACCGGTGTCACGATCTCGCAACTCCTCGTGTCCACCGGACGCGCGGCCGAGGCGGAGAAAGTGCTCGCCGCGCTGCTCGAGCGCGCCCCCGATCAGCGGGCCATCAATTACAACTACGCGCAGGTCCTGACGAAGCTCGGCCGCGGCAACGAGTCGCGCAAATACCTCGAGCGCGCGCTGGAGCTCGATCCGACGTTCGGTCCCGCCGTCCTGCAGCTGATCGACATCTATCAGAAGGAAAACGAGTGGCAGAAAGCCGCCGAGGTCCTGCAGCCGCTGATCAGCGACGACCCGATGAACCTCGACCTGCAGAAGCAGCAGGCGTTTTTCTATCTCCGCGCCGGAATGCCGGAAAAGGCACGCGCCAGCTTCAAGGCGCTCGTCGCCTCCGATCCGAAGGACATCCGTTCGCAGTTCTATCTCGCCGAGTCATTGAGCGATCTCGAACAATACGAAGAAGCGGAAAAGATTTACCGCTCACTGCTCGAGAAAGCGCCGAATGATCCGGAGTTTCTGACCAGTTTCGCGCTGTCGCAGACCGCACAGAAGAAGTATCCCGACGCCATCAAGAGCTTCAATGCCCTGCTCGCCCAGAAGGATGTCCCGGAAAGTCTGCTGGTGCTGGCCCGGACGCAGCTCGCGTACATCGCCTTGCAGAAAGGCGACAATGCGGCGGCCGTCAATGGCGCGCGCGACGTGCTGGTGTTTCAGGAAAAACCGAACAGCCAGGCCATCGGCATCGCGCTCGATGCCTTGAAGAAGGACAAGAAATACAGCGAGGCCATCGTCCTGCTGCAGCCGCTGGTCAATCATTTCTCCGCCGATCCGTTCGTCAATTCGCGTTACATCGAAATGCTGCTGCGCGCCGGCGACAAACCGCACGCCGCGGAAGCTGCCGCGACGCAGGCGAAGTTCGGTCCGAAGAACGCCATTGCAGCGGCCGAGGCGTATGTGGCGGTGCAGGATTACGCGCCGGCCCTTGCGCTGCTGACGAAGGAAGCGCAGAGCAAGCCGGATGATGCGGATCTCGCGTTCGAGCTCGGCAGCGTCTACGAGCGCTCCGGCGATCGCGCGAATGCGGAGAAGGCGTTCGCGTCGATCCTGCAGAAGCAGCCCGACAATGCGGCCGCGCTCAATTACCTCGGCTACATGTGGGCCGAGAGCGGCGTCAATCTCGATCGCGCCGCCGAAATGCTGAACAAGGCCGTCACCCAGGAGCCGCATAACGGCGCCTATGTCGATTCACTCGGCTGGGTCTACTTCCGCCAGGGAAAACTCGACCTCGCGGAAAAATATCTGCTCGATGCGACACATCTCCTCCCGCACGACGCGACGGTGCACGAGCACCTCGGCGACGTCTTCGCCAAACGCGGCGATCTGATGCGCGCACTGACGACGTATCGTCACGCGCTGACGCTCGAACCGGAGCAGAAGGACGAGCTGAAGATCCGCTCGAAGATCGCTGAGCTCGAGCGGCAGACGCAAGTCAGTCAGCGGCAGCGGTAAATGAAGTATCTCGCCTGTCTTCTGTTGCTCGCCGCGTGCGCGACGACGCGATCGGCGAACGAGTCTCCAATCGCGCCGCTGACCGCGACGTCGGCCACCGATGCCCTCCAGCAGCTCCACGCGCGCCGCGCTGAATTGCCCGGCGCGCGTTCGCTGATGCGCGTACGCGCCGGCCAGCAGTCGTTCAAGGCGCAGTTGCGCGTGCAGGGCGACCGGATGCAGCTGACGGTCTACACGCCGCTCAATACCTCGGCCGCGACGCTGTACGCCGAGGGCGATCGCGTGACATACCTCAACAACCTGCAGATGACGCAGTGGCAGGGGAGTGCCTCGGAGCTCGCCGGCTCGCTCGGATTGTTCGGCGCGTCGCGGCCATCCGATCTCGCGATGTTGATCCTCGGCTATCCCGCATCCAACGGCACCTATGAGGCCACGCCCACCGGTCTCGCACACGCGACCGTCGGCTCGATCGACGCCACGTTCGATCCGCCGTCATTGCCCGCGAAGCACGTGGTCGTCATGCACGGTCCGCAGCGGATCGAGTTCGAACAACTCGACGTGGCCGCGACTGACGAGCCGCTGACCGCGCCGAAGATCCCACGCGATTACCAGCCGGGCGGCGTGCCGCGCGTATGAAGGCGTACGCGAAGATCAACTGGATGCTGCGCGTCACGAACAAACGCGCCGACGGTTTTCACGATCTCGAAACGATCTTCCAGACGATCTCGCTGCACGACACGCTGACCTTCACGCCATCCGATCACCTGACGCTGACGTGCGACGATCCGGCGATCCCGGTCGATGAAACGAATCTCGTGATGCGCGCCGCGCGTGCGGCCAACGCCACCGCCGCCATCCATCTGCAGAAGCGCATCCCGCACGGCGGCGGCCTCGGCGGCGGATCGTCCGATGCAGCCGCGACGTTGACCGCCCTCGGCGCGCCGCGTCCCGACCTCGCGCTGTCGCTCGGATCGGATGTCCCGTTCTTCCTCCTCGGCGGCACCGCCTACGCCACCGGCCGCGGCGAGGTGCTCACGCCGCTGCGCAATCGCGCCGGCATCGCGCTGCTGCTGTTGTTCCCCGAAGAGCGCGTGATGACGCCGGAGGCGTTTCGCATGCTGCGGAAGTTCTCGCCGCCGGTCGGCATCGAGCGGGTGCGCGAGTTCGATCCGCTGCGCGATCGCGAGCTGCTCATCAACGATTTCGAAGAGCCGGTGTTCGAACGCCTTCCCGCGCTGCGCGAGTTGAAGCGGCGTCTCTACTACGCCGGCGCGCAATGGGCGGGGATGACCGGCTCGGGCTCAACGATCGTCGGCGCGTTTGCCGACGCCGCATCGCGCGATGCCGCGCGCGCGACCGTCAGCGACGTACGCGCCGAAGCTGCCGAGTCGGTGTGACGATGCGCAGCGATTCGAGCCGCGCTTCGATGGCCTGCATCGCGCGCTCCAGCGCCTTCTTGTCGTCGCGCAGCTGATACGAGAAGTTCGCGCCGAAGAAGAGCGCGTTGATCTCGAACGCGAGCTGCGCCGGCTCGAGGTCGGGATCGATGTGACCTTCCTCCTGCGCCAGCGCCACCGCTTTCTCGATCGAGTCGATCCAGTTGTCCATGATCCGCGCGACCGCGTCGCGCACCGGACCGGGCCGGCCGTCGAACTCGAACGACGCGGCGGCGAAGAAGCAGCCGCCGGGGAAGACGCCGCGCTTGACGTACGTCAGCCATGCGCGGCAGATGGCCATCAGGCGCGGATAGCCGCGCTCCGCTTTCAGCGCGGGACGGAACACCGATTCGATGAAGCGCTCGCGCGCCGCTTCGATCGTGGCGAGCTGCAGCTCTTCCTTCGAGCCGAAATGCGCGAAGAGACCGCTCTTCGACATTCCCAGCTCGTCCGCGAGGCGGCCGATGGTCAGCCCCTCGAGGCCCTCGAGCGAGGCGAGATCGACCGCCCGCTCGAGGATGCTCTGCCGTGTTCGCTCGCCTTTCATGCGAAAGCCGGAAGGTCCTTCATCAACATCTCATGAGTATGCCGGAAAGCGGAGCTCCACGCGCACGGCCGATGCGACTGCGGATCGATTTTCGTGATCGTCTCCTCGCCGCGCGCGTAGGGCACGAGCCCGTCTTCGCTGGAGCAGGTGAACCCGTAAACGCACGACGTGGCGTCGAGGTCCTCGACCCAAAGATCGATGCGCATCGTGTCGCCGAGGCACGGCTCGAGGATCTCGACGTTGGCGTCGCGGATGACCGGCACGCTCTTCGCGTCGATCCCGTTCTCCAGGTTCCACGCCACGATGGCCCGCTCCACATACCCGACAAACTTCCGCCGGTCCAACGGCCGCGTCGCATCGTCATTCACCACCTGCGCCTCGAACACAAACTTCGGATTGAACAGATCCCGAATCATGGTCTCGACCTCCTCGGGTCTGGATAATAGCACGAACGTTCGTTTTGTAAAGGTTGCCAGTTACCCGTTGCCGGTTACCCTCCGGCAACCGATAAGTTAAAAAAAGGGGGTCGCATCTGGAAATTTAACTTAACGACCTCGCTAAGTTGGAACCGGTGGGGTCAGGTCTGGAAAATCAACTTAACGCTCTCGTTAAGTTAAATTTCCAGATACGACCCCAAATTTTTAACTTAATCCTTGTAGATGAGGACGTGTGGGATCCCGTCGTCGCCGATCCAGCCGCGGTACATCCCCTCGGAGTTGAACGGCATCGCGAAGTTGCCTTTGGCGTCGAGCGCGATCACGCCGCCTTCGCCCTTCACCTCGACGAGCTTGTGCATCACGACTTCGTTCGCCGCGTCGGCGACCGACATCCCTTTGTAACGCATCAGCGCGGCGATGTCCGAGGCCACCGTCCAGCGGATGAAAAACTCGCCGTGACCGGTGCCGGACACCGCGCACGTCGCGTTCTCCGCGTACGTGCCGGCGCCGATGATGGGCGAATCGCCGACGCGGCCGTACAGCTTGTTCGTCATTCCGCCGGTCGACGTCCCGGCGGCGAGGTCGCCGTTCTTGTCGAGCGCCACGCAGCCCACCGTCCCGAACTTCTTGTCGGGATTCTCCGCCGCTGCGGAGTGCTTCTCCTCTTTCATCAGCTCTTCCTGCAGCGCCTTCCAGCGCGGCTCGGTCCAGAAGTACGACGGGTCGACGATCTCGAGGCCCATCTTCGTCGCAAAAAGCTCCGCGCCGTGGCCGACCATCAGCACGTGCGCCGACTTCTCCATCACCGCGCGCGCCGCGGAGATCGGATTCCTGATGATCGTCACGCCGGCCACCGCGCCCGCCGCCTTGTCGCGGCCGCGCATGATCGACGAATCCATCTCGTTGCGACCCTCGTGCGTGAAGACCGAGCCCTTGCCCGCGTTGAACAGCGGCGAGTCCTCCAGGACGCGGATCGACGCCTCGACCGCATCGACGCTCGAGCCGCCTTTGACCAGCACCGCATGTCCGGTGCGCAGCGCCTCCTCGAGCTTCTCGCGGTAGGCCTTTTCTTTTTCCGGCGTCATCGTTGCGCGGGTGATCGTTCCGGCGCCGCCGTGCATGACCAGCATGATTTTCGGAGCGGCGTGCACGCTGAGCGCGCATGAGAGCACGAAGAATGCAAGAGCGCGTTTCGTCATCCCGCTAAACTACCATGCGCCCGATGAAGCGCCTCCTCTGCATCCTTTTCCTCGCCGCGGCCGCGCACGCGCAGGGGCCGGACGCGCACTGGCGCACCGTGACGACGAAGCATTTCCGCGTCCATTACCCGGTGCAGTACGAGGCGTGGAGCCTCCGCGCAGCCTCGCGACTCGAGGCGATCCGCGACGCGGTCGAGGCCGAAGTCGGCTTCGCGCCGGAGACGGTGACCGACGTCCTGGTCGAGAACCCGATCGCGCAGGCGAACGGCATCACGCTGCCGCTGCTCGACACGCCGCGCATCATTCTTTATACGGAATCGCCGGATCCGACCGAGGAGATCGGCGAGTACAGCGACTGGATCGACCTGCTCGCGGTGCATGAAGTCACGCACCTGCTGCATCTCACGCGGCCGTCGCGCAATCCGCTCCAACATTTTCTCGAGCGCTTCGCGCCGCTCGATCCGATCACCCTCGGCGCGCCGCGCTGGGTGCTCGAAGGCTACGCGACCGTCGTCGAAGGGCGCATCACCGGCGCGGGCCGTCCGAGCAGCACGTTGCGCGCGCTGATCCTTCGCCGCTGGGCGGAGACCGGCAACCTCCCAACTTACGGCCAGCTCGCCGCGAACAACAAGTTCCTCGGCATGTCGATGGCGTACCTGATGGGCTCCGCGTATCTCGAATGGCTCGAGCAACGCAGCGGCCCGGGCAGCCTGCGCAAGCTGTGGGCGCGCATGACGGCGCGTCATCGCCGCTCGTTCGACGAAGCATTCATCGGCGTCTTCGGCGATGCGCCGGAGCGCCTGTACGGGATCTTCACCGCGGAGCTGACGCACAGCGCGATGATGGTCGAAAAGCAGATTCCCGCGGTCGACGGCGAGCTGTGGCAGGAGACGTCGTACTTTTCCGGCGACCCCGACCTTTCGCCCGACGGCAAGTCGATGGTCATCGTGCTCCGCGCGCGCTCGAAGCCGGCGCGCCTCGTCGTCTGGTCCACCGGACCGAACGACGAGGAAGAAAAAAAGTACGACGAGCGGATCGCGAAAATCCTGAAGCGCGATCCGGAAGACGTCGCGCCGGTGCGATCGAAGCCGCTGCCGCGCAAGCCGCTCCATTCGTTCATGGCGCCCGACGGCGGCGACCTCGAGACGCCGCGCTGGATGCCCGACGGCAAGTCGATCCTCTACGTCCATCGCCAGCCCGACCGCGAAGGTTTCCTGCATCACGATCTCTTCCGATGGACGCCGCTGACCGGCGAGAACGTCCGCATCACGCACCTCGCCGACATCACCGACGCCGATCCGATGCCGGACGGCCAGACCGCCGTCGCCGTGTACAACCGCTTCGGCTACTCGCAGATCGTGAAGGTCAACATGTTGACCGGCGAGATCACGGATGTCACGCCGCCGTCGCTCGACGACGTCTACAGCCATCCGCGCGTCAGCCCGAGCGGCCGCATCGCGTACGTCGTGCACAAGGCGCGCGGCGGGTGGCAGCTCAACCTGCCGCTGACCTCGGCGCATGTCGTGACGCCGGAGTGGAGCAGCGAATCGATCGTGGCGACGGTCTTCGCGAAAGGCTTCGCCGATATCCACCACTTCACCGAAAGCGGCGACGAGCTGTGGACGCGCGCGCGCGGCGGCGCGTTCCAGCCGGCGGTCTCGCCCGACGGCCGCATCTTCTTCATGTCGCTCGAGCCGAACGGCTACGTCGTCCGCGTGCTGAACGATCCGAAGCCGTTGCATTCGATGATGCTGGCCGATCAGGGCCTCTCGCCGGCGCTCCCGCCGGAGCCGGCGAAACCGGTCGCGCTCGGGTCGCGGCCGCTTCCGCCGCCGCACGAGTACGGCCTCGGCCGGCAGGAGCTGGCGACCGTCGCCGGCGGCGCGTACACCTCATCGATGCACGCAACCGAAGGCGGCATCCGCCTCGGCGACATCGCGGGCAAGCTCGACACGATCATCGTCGGATCGATCGGCGACGTCCACGGCGGCGCGCTCGCGACGATGTGGCGCGGCACGCCGGTCAACCTCGGCGCGCATCTCTTCTCGTTCGACGACGGCGCACGCCATCGCGGCGGCGAGCTCCGCGCGAGCTGGCGCGCGCAATGGCCTCTGCACTCGATCGCGCTCGATGCCGGCTACCTCGGCGACCGCTCACGTAACGCGGCATTTGCGGGCGCGATCGTGCGCATGCGGCAGGAGCGGCTGAAGACCGCGGAGGAGCTGCGCGTCATCGCGCAGTCGCACGTGCGGCGCGCGCTCGGGCGCGTGTCGATGCGCGCGGCCGGCTATCGCTTCGCCGCGCAAGTCGAGCGTGCGACGTCGAGCGATCAACTGCTGCCGGTCGGCGGCATCGCGACGACCGTGATGCCGCAGTCGCTCGTCGCGCAGCGCATCATCGACCCCGCGCTCGCGCCCGGGACATTGCACGGCGATCGCTACAGCGGCGGCCGCGTCGAGATCGGCAGCGGCTACGTCACCGCGTTCTATCAACAGCATCGCATCGGCGGCCAACACCTCGGCTACGCCGGCGCGGAGATCACGTTTCAATCGCCGCCGATCACGTGGGTGAAGACGCCGGGCGTCGATATGACGATCGGCGCCGCGCGCGTGGAAGGGCGGACGCGGTGGTGGGGCGGATTGCGATGGCGACCCTGACAAAGCGACTGATCGAACCTCTCTGCCGGCTCGTCCGCTTCGATGCGACGGACGACTACGCGCTCTCCGGCCTGCTGTACGAGCCGCGACGCCGCACCGATCGCGTGATCGTCTGGCTGCACGGCACCGGCGGCGCATCGATCTTCGATTCGCGCCGCACGAACCTCCTCGCCGCGCATTTCACGCGCCGCGGCTTCGCGTTTTTCCCGTTCAACAATCGCGGCGCACACCTGATGCGGCGCAACGGCGGCATGGCGTACGAGCGGATCCGCGACTGCGTGTTCGACATCGACGGCGCGCTGCGCGAGCTGCGGCATCGCGGCTTTCGCGACGTCACGCTCGTGGGACATTCGACCGGCGCGAACAAGGTCGCGGTCTACGATCATCGCAAGCCGCGCAATCGCGTGCAGCGCTACGTGCTCCTCGCCGGCGGCGACGATACGGGCCTCACGTATCAGCAACTCGGCGACCGTCGCTTCCGCGCCGCGCTCGCCCGCGCGCGCTCACGCAGAAACGACGACGCGCTCGTCCCGCCCGCGCTGTCGCCGCTGCCGATGAGCTGGCGTTCCTGGTACGACATGAACAATCCCGACGGCGACTACAACGTCTTCCCGTTCGGCGAGGTCATCCGCCGCCGACGCATCTCCCGCCGCCCGCTCTTCCGCCACGTCCGCGCGATCCGCAAGAAGACGCTCGTCGTGTACGGCGAAAACGACGAGTACTGCTACGGCGACGTCTCGCGCTGCGTCGAGATCCTCGCGGATGCGATCGGCCCCAAGCCCAACTTCGAGCTCGCGATCATGGCGGACGCAGATCACGGATTCGGCGGACGGGAGGAGGAGTTGGCGGCGTTGATCACGGATTGGATCGACTCTTGATCCTCCCCACGAACTCCTTCGCCAGCTCGTTCGGAATGGGAATCGTCAGGTTGTAATGCGCGATCTTCCACGTGCCGCCCACCCGCCGCAGCACGCCCGTCCCGCGGCATTCGCCGTAGCTGGCGGAGTCGAGCGATTCGTCGAACCAGGCGACGTCGTCGTGCACGACCACGTTGCGATGGCGCGGGGTGAACGTCCACGCTTTTCCCTTCGCGAAGTACGGATGGGCGAAGTTGCGGAAGGACGTCAGGTCCCACCGTTCCGTCGCGTCGGTGCCGAGGAAAACGAACTCCGGGGCCATGGCACCGAAGTAGCGTTGCTCGTCGGCATCGGCGGCGGCTTTGTGCCAATCGTCGACGACGCGGTTTACGGACGCGGTCTCCTGTTGTAGGTTGGCCGTCGCACACGAGATCGCCAGGAGGCACGACGCAAGCAGAGTGATTCGCATGCGGACGATTGTATGCAGAGCCTTTCACCCGACGATGTGAAACGAATCCGGGCCAGCCTGGCCCGCGCGCATGCGCTCGCTGCCGGCCGCTTCCACGAGGCGTTCGACCGGCAGGTCGACATCGCGCCGAACGACCGCTGGCGCGTGCACCTCGAGATCCAGGCGTCGGCGCTGCTCGAAACCGCCGAGGGCGTACGGCTGCGCGACGGCGGCCGCCTCCGCTATCGCGTCGGCGACGATCGCACCATCACGCCGTACGTCGTCGAGGGCGAACCGCTCTTTCCGCACTTCATCATCCGCCGCACCGCGCCCGCGCTGTTCGAATACTGGCTCATCATCTCCGAGCTCCTCGCGTCGTCGGCGTGGGCGATGACGAAAGTGATCACGGTGCCGGGCGAATATGACGACGCGTTACGCCGCATGCGGCAGCCGCAGCTGATCCGCGTGATTCCCGGCATCCTCCTGCCCAGTGCGGAATGGCGCGACGACGGGACCGCGATGCTCGAGGTGACGGTCTACACGCGCGCCGCCGAGGAGCGGATCGAGCGGCGGCTGCTCGCGCTCGATGCGCACAACGAGCTGCACTTCCACTCGCGTGAACTGCTGGCCGAGGCGCAGGGCGGCGTGGCCGTTTAGCGCGTCACCGCGGCCAGCACTTCGAACGATTTCAGCTCGTGGCCGAGGAAATTGCGCCGCAGCGTGCCGGCAAGCGAGCGCAATTCGAACAGCGTGTCGAGCTCCGTGCCGCGCGCGGCGAACTCCGCGACCGGCAGGCGTCCGATCGCGTCGAGTGTGTCGGCGACGTCGTTCGGGACGATGAACGCGTCGCGCGCCGCGCAGTTCGCGCAGACGAAGCCGCGCGGATCGAAGCGCAGCGGCCGGCCGAGCGGCTCATGGCATTCGGAGCAGTCGCGCGACGACGGGAAGATGCCGCCGATGCGCAGGATCCAGATCTCCGCATACGTCACGACCGACATCGCCGGCGCGCCGTCGAGCAGCGCCTCGGTCGTCCGGTCGAGCAGTCGATACAGCAGCTCCGCCGGATCGTTCGCCGGGGCGAAGGTGTCGATCATCTCCGCGATGTAGGTCGCGGAAACGCTGCGCAGCAGGTCCTGCTGCGCCGGGAAGAGCGAGCGCACGAGATCGATCGATTCGATGCGGACGATCTCTTCGGATTCTTTTTCGATGTAGCCGATGCGCACTTTGGCCAGTGGCTCGAGCGCCGCGCCGAACCGCGAGCGCATGCTGCGCGCGCCGTACGCCCAGCCTTTACGCTTGCCGTGATCGGGCGTGAGGAAGACGACCATCTTGTCCCGCTCCCGCGCGGGGAAGGTTTGTAGGATGATCGCTTCGGTGCGCTCAGGCTTCACATGTCCATGATGCCCTACATCCATCCGGCCGAGGCGCGGAGGCAGTTCCGTGAATTCGCGGCGACCGACTTCGGCAACGGCGAGCTCGCGCGCGGCGCGCTGCTGATCGCGCTGGAGGATTACCGCCAGCTCGACGTCGACGCGTACGTCGCGAAGCTCGACGATCTCGCGCAACGCGTCGAGCGCCGCTGCGTCGCCGGCGAGCCGCCGATCTTCCGCCTCGGGCATCTGCACTCCGAGCTGTTCGATCGCGAGCAATACCGCGGCGACACCACAAACTACTACGACCCGCGCAACGCGTATGTTAACGAGGTGATCGATCGCAAGCTCGGGCTCCCGATCACGCTGTCGATCATCTTTCTGCACGTTGCCCATCGCATCGGACTGAATGCGTCGGGCGTCGGACTGCCGGGGCATTACATCGTCAAAGTGCGCTTCGATCTGAACGAGGTCTACGTCGATCCGTTCCACGAAGGTTCCACGCTGACGCTGCCGGAGATCGCCGAGCTCCTCGGGCCGATCCGGCTCTCGTCCGAGCACCTCCGCGCCTGGAGCGCGCGGCAGACGCTCGTCCGCGTGCTGGTGAACCTGGAGAGCATGTGGAACCGCGCGGGCGATTCGCGGAAGGCGCGGGCGGCGGCGGAGCGGATCGAGGTGTTGCAGCCTTAGGGGCATTGCGGGATGTCGATCGACACCCCCGCCGGCACGTACCTCACCTCGCAATGATTCGTGTAGTGGTACGCCCTCATCATCGGCATGCGCGCGAGCTCCGGGGCGATGCCGCACGACGAGATGACGAACCACGCCGGGCCGTCGATGTGCGTCGTGATCTTCTGCACGTCGACGATGCGCGGCTGGCGGTGCCAGTACCAGCCGAAGTTGAGATCGGTCCAGTTGTTCGCGACCAGCACCCGCTCGCCCGGCTTCACGTGATCGGCGACGAACGACGCGACATGATTCCACTCCGGCCGCCCGTGGTGGTAATAGTCGCGCAGCGTTCTCGCATCAAAAAATAGGACCACCAGCGCGATCACGGCGAAGCCGCGCATCCGCGAAAGCGCGCCGCCGGCCAGCGGAAACACCGCGAGCCACGCCGGCAGCAGGTGCCGCACCGCCGGGTAATGCGGATGCAGTTGCAGCACCGCGATCTGCAGCAGCATCCCGACGACGAGCCACACCGCGGCCGCCGCCGTCTCGCGTTTGCGGATCGCGATCACGACACCGATCAGCGCGAAGGCCCACAGCAGCCACGACCCGATGCTGATCGGATCGGCCTGCCAGTCGCCGGTGCCGAGGGTCTGCAGGCGATACGCGAACCAGCTCCACGTCAGCTGCTCGCGCGCGTTGGGCGACGTCCCGCGCGCCGCGCCGAAGACCACCGGCAGCCAGGGCGCGTAGAGCGCGATCCAGCCGAGGATGTAGAGCGCCATCCGGCGGCGCGGCAGCATCACGATGCTCACGATCGCGGCGATCATGCCGGCAAAGTAGAGCGTCATCGCGGCGAGGTAGACGGCGATGAACCAGGCGACGATGCGGCCGCGTTGCAGCAGCACGATGGCCAACACCATCCAGAAAAGCCCGAATGCGTAAGGCCGCACTTCCTGCGAGAAGCGGATGTGGATCGGCGAGACGGCGAGCAGCAGCGCGGCGATCCAGCCGGCGCGCTCGTCGAACCAGCGGCGCGCGAGCGGCATCATCAGCGCGACGGTCGCGGTGCCGGCGAGGACGCGCGGGAGGCGCCACGCCCACTCGCCGTTGCTCAACCGGTCGAGCAAGAACTGCATGAAGTAATCGAGCGGCGGATGAACGGCATCCCTGATGACGAAGTGCAGCATGTCGCGCAGCGGCAGCGCGCTCCAGAAGACCTCGGCGATCTCGTCGTTGCCGAGGCCGAAGTGCGTGAGGCGGATGAGCCGGAGGGCGAGGGCGAGGAGGACGATCGCGATCGGAACCATAGCTCTCGCAGGGCGTTTCACGGCGCAAAGCTTGACACGATCGGCGCGCGTCCGTAGTCTCGCTCGCGATGCACGTCCGCGCGTACTCGACCTGGTGGTGGTATCGCCGATAAGGGGCGCGCGAATTCTGTTGTCTTCGACCGACCCCTTCCTGCCCGGGAAGGGGTTTTTTGTTGCCTATGAAACTCGTTGTTACGATTTACGAGCAGACGTTCGATGCAGCGCTGGCCGCGATTCCGTCGAATTGCGACCTGGTGGAGCTGCGCGCCGAGCACCTCGGCGCCATCGATCTCCACGCGCTGCGCGCCGCGACGCCGAAGCCGATCATCCTCACGTATCGCGGCAGCGCGGCGCCGGCGCCTCTCGAGGCGATCGACGCGGGCATCGACTTCATCGACGTGGAGTGGAAGCCCGATCTTCGCATCGACATCCCGCGCGAGCGCGTCGTCCTCTCGCATCACGACTACGAAGGCTTCGACCTCGCGCCGATTGCCGCGATGCGCGCGTACGGCTGCGCGTACACGAAGCTCGCGGTGACGCCGCAGTCGCTCGACGACAACTTCCGCCTGCTCGAACATGCGCGCGACCTCACCGTCATCGGCATGGGCGAGCGCGGACTCTTCTCGCGCATCCTCGCGCCGTTCCGCGGCTCGGAGCTGACGTTCGTCGCGGCGGGACAAAGCGCGGCGCCGGGACAACTGACGCTCGACCGCGCGCTGGCGATTTACGGCGACGATCGCGCGCAGCTGCACGCGACGCACATCTTCGCCATCGCCGGAAATCCGGCGGGACACAGTCTCTCGCCGACGATCCACAATCCGCTCTTCCGCAAGCACGGCGTCGATGCCGCGTACACGATCGCGTCGTTCGAAACGTTCGAAGAGATCGTGAGTCGGCGCGAAATCCGGGGGCTCAGCGTCACCGCGCCGTTCAAGGAGATCGCGATGCGGTACGCCGATCGCCTCGGCGAAAACGCGCGCGAGGCCGGCGCGATCAACACGCTCGTGCGGATGCGTGATGGCAGCACGTTCGGCGACAACACCGACGTCGATGGCTTTCTCGCGCTGATCGGGAAACCGAAAAACGTCGCCATCGTCGGCGCGGGCGGCACCGCGCGGGCGGCGCTCGTCGCGTGCCGGGGCGTCGGCGCGAATGTGCGCGTGTTCAATCGCAGCCGGCGTGAGCTCGCGAGCGAGCCGCTGGAAAACCTGAAGCAATTCGACGGCGACCTGATCATCGACACGCTGCCGGTCGCGATCGAGCTGCCCGACATCCCCACCATCACCGCGCGCTATCCCGGCGGCGGCGAAGCGCTGCTGCAGGCGCAGGCGATCCGCCAGAACGAAATCTTCATCGAGGCCCTGACATGAACAGCGAATACGACGTCATTCCGGTGGTCCGCGAGCTGAGCGCCGACGCGCTCACGCCGCTCGCCGCATTCACCGCGCTCTCGCCGAACGGCACTGAGGCCTTTCTGTTCGAGAGCGTGGAGCGGGGCGAGAACGTCGGACGTTATTCGTTCGTCGGCTTCGATCCACGGCGCAGCCTGCGCTTTGATCGCGACACTGAAGATCCGGTCGCGCTGCTGAACGAAGAGCTGCGGCCGCTGCGGGTGAAGGACGAGGAGAAGCTCCCACCGTTTTTCGGCGGCGCGGTCGGCTACTTCGGCTACGGCGTCGCGGGATGGAGCGAGCGCATTCCGGACACGAAGCAGGACGCGCTGCCGGACGCGAAGCTGCTCTTCTTCGACAACGTCGTCGTCTTCGATCACGTCCGGCAGCGGATGTACATCGTCGCGAACATCTTCACGTCCGATCCGAACGCGACGGTCGAATCGGCGAACGCGCGCATCGATGCGGCGATCGAGCGGCTGCGCAATGCGAGCGTCGAGCTGCTCGAGTTTCCGGCGCACGTCGACGACGAGCCGATGCAGACGAACATGTCGCGCGAGCAGTTCGAGTCGATGGTGCGCGCGGCGAAAGAGGAGATCGTCGCCGGCGAGATTTTCCAGATCGTCGTGTCGCAGCGGTGGGAGACCGAGTATCCGACCGCGGACGCGCTCACGCTCTACCGCACGCTGCGCTCGGTGAATCCGTCGCCGTACATGTTCCTGCTGCGGACGAACGAATGCACGCTGGTCGGCGCGTCGCCGGAGATGCTCGTGCGCGTCACGCAGACGCATGCCGAAGTGCGGCCGATCGCCGGGACGCGGCGGCGCGGCGCGACGCGGGAGGAGGATGCGGAGCTGGAAGCATCGCTGCTCGCCGATCCGAAAGAGAACGCCGAGCACCTCATGCTCGTCGACCTCGGGCGCAACGACCTGGGGCGCGTCTCCGCGAGCGGCACCGTGGAGGTCAGCGAGTTCGCGCACATCGAGCGCTACAGCCACGTGATCCACATGGTGACGAACGTGAAGTCGCGGCTGCGTGACGATCGGACGCCGGTCGATGCGTTTCTGTCGACGTTCCCCGCCGGGACGGTCAGCGGCGCGCCGAAGATCCGCGCGATGGAGCTGATCGATCGCTTCGAGCCGACGCGCCGCGGGCCGTACGCGGGGGCCGTCGCGTACATCGGCTTCTCGGGCAATCTCGATTCGTGCATCACGATCCGGACGATCGTGCTGGCCGGCGACCGCGCGTACGTGCAGGCGGGCGCGGGGATCGTTTATGACTCCGATCCGGCGAAGGAGTACGAGGAGACGATGAGCAAGTCGGCGGCGCTCAGGAAGGCGATCGCAATGGCGAAGGCGCGGAGTCGACGAACGTCACCCGCATGACTCCCGTCGCGTGCAGCAACTCCGCGATCCGCAGCTGCGCGTTGTTCTTGGCCAGTGTCAGGATTCCCTTCCGCACCGCTTCGCTGCGCACGCCCCCTTCCGCGTAGAGGCGCGCGCGGCCCTCGAGGTTCGGATCGGCGCGGCGGAGGAGGCCGGTCTTGCGCGAGATCACACGCGTCTCGCGGTTGTCGATGCGCGTCACGAGGATCATCGGCGGCGGCAGGTGCACGATGACCGTGCCGTCCGGCGCGCGCGCGACGTCGCCGTCCTTCAGCATTGCCAGGTCGACGCCGGCGATGACGTCGCCGCCGGCGTAGAGGGTCAACTCATCACCGCCGATCGAATTTGGAAGGAGCTTGTACTCCTGCTTGATCGTGCTGACGTGCACCACGTGCATCGACGCCGTTTCGAGCCGGTTGAGGCTGCGGATGCGCGTCGTGACCGCGCCGAGGTCGATTTCGGTTTCTGCCGGTTTCGCTATCTCCGTAGCGAAGTTCCATGATCGCCATAGCAGTAGCGCTGCTGCCACCACGCTGATGGCAAGCAAAAAAATGACGAGGCGTCGGACGAAAAACTGAATGGTCATTCAGCAGAAACAGCTTGCACTCAGCCATTTAAGTGCTATTCTTGCGCCTCTCGGTAAGGCTAAAAGAAGGGTTCAAGAGGGTCGCGAGACTCTCCCCGCTACCAGCCTGATTCAAACCTGCAAACGTTCTCCCGTCAGGACTTTGTACGCTTCCAGGTATTTTTCCCGCGTTTTTTCCACGACTTCGGCCGGTAATTCCGGAGCTGGTGGGTTTTTGTCCCACCCGGTCGTCTCCAGCCAGTCGCGCACGAACTGCTTGTCGTACGACGGCGGATTCTTCCCGACGACGTACGAATCAGCCGGCCAGAAGCGCGAGGAGTCAGGGGTCAATGCTTCGTCGATCCAGATGACCTCGTCGCCCATCAGGCCGAACTCGAATTTCGTATCCGCAATGATGATGCCGCGCGACTGAGCGAACTCGGCCGCACGCGAGTAGAGCGAGAGCGTCAGGTCGCGCAGCTTCGATGCGAGGTCGTGTCCGACGATCTCCGCCATCTGCTCGAACGAGATGTTGATGTCGTGGCCGGTATCTTCCTTCGTCGCCGGCGTGAAGATCGGCGTCGGAAGCTTGCTCGCGGTGGTCAGGCCCGGCCCGAGCTCGATGCCGCAGACCTTGCCCGACTCGCGATACTCCTTCAGCCCCGAGCCGACGAGGTAGCCGCGCGCGACGCACTCCACCGGCACGACGCTGCACTTCTTCACCAGGACGCTGCGGCCGCGCAGCTCTTCGTGCTTGCGGATGTCGTCGGGGAAACGCTCGAAGTCGGTCTCGAGCAGATGGTTCTCGACGTCTTCGAACTTGCGGAACCAGAACGTCGAGATCTGCGTCAGCACTTTTCCCTTGTCGGGGATGCCGGGCGAGAGGACGACGTCGAACGCGGAGATGCGGTCGGTGGCGACGAAGAGGAAGCGATCGCCGAGATCGTAGACGTCGCGCACTTTGCCGCGGCGGGCGAGCGGGAAGGGGAGGGAGGTCTCGTTGATTGCGCTGCTCATGAGGGGCGGCATTTTACTGCCGCCCCGCATGCAATGAATCATTGAGCTGCGACGAGCCCGAGGTGCCGCGCGGACGCGCGCACGCCGCGGGCGAAATTCACGTCGATCTTCCGTCCCGGCGAGAGCAGCGCATCCTTCGAGATCGCCCCTTTGCCGTAGAGGTACTTCGCGCTCGCGAGCAGCGTGGGCGTCTGGTACGTCGGATCGCCGGAGAGCTGATCGATGGTCGAGACGTACGGAAAGACGACGGCCTGCTGGGTCGCATCGGTCAGCGTGAACTCGATCGAGCCGCGGTCAACCTCGACCGGCAGCCGGTCCTGCAGATGTCCGAGCGGCGGCACGGTGAACGGGATGTTTTCGCGCACCACGTTGCCGTTGTAGTCGTACACGGTGAGCATCAGTTGCACCGAGGTGCGGCCGAGGTTCACGGCACCGATGTTCGTGCGCCAACCCTGGCTGGCGATGTTGCGGATGCCGTGCGCGATCGCGCTGACGTGATCGAAGTTGTAGTCCATCAGGCCGGTCCAGGTGCCGGGGATGGTTTGGCCATACGTGCCGCCCTCGACGTTGTTGAACGTTTCGGAGTGCACGAGGAACGCGCGGTCGAGCGTCTGATCGGGCACGCCCGGGTTGTCCTCGGGGAACGTGGCGATCAGCAGCGCGCCGGTGTCGCCGCGATGGAAGACCGTGCCGAGGACGTTGTCCCACAACGCGACCGAGTTGCGCGGCACGTCGACGAGCACTTCGTCGCCCGTCCCGCCGCCGCTCGGCAGGAAGGTGATGCTGACGCGCAGCGGATAGTCGAGCTGCGGGTTGAAGATGCTGAGCCGTGTCTGCCAGCGGGTGCCGAAGGCGCCGGCGACATTCGCCGATGCGGGGACGACGTACGTGTCGTTGATCTGCGCGGCGAGCGGAAGTGCGGCGATGCTGAAGAGGAGCGCGGCGAGGAAACGATTGCGGTTGATCACGTGATTTCCTTTCGGGTCCGGCGGCAGGCCGTACTGCGAGCGGGGTGCCGAGGTGGGCCGTGAGAGCAGCGGTGTTTTTGGGGGAGGTGGGGCGTCCGCTGGACGGGACACCTCGTCCTCAATCCTGAGCGCAGCGAAGGATCAACCGAGGCGCCGCGAGACGCGCGCCCTGCGGCCGCGGGCCCAGGCCCTGCGGCGCCTCGGCTGATCCTTCGTCGCTTCGCTCCTCAGGATAAACTTCCGCCATGAATCAGATCAGCGATCGCGTCAAAAACGTCGTCCAGTCCGACATCCGCCGCATGTCGCGCGAGTGCGAGCGGGTCGGCGGCATCAACCTCGGACAAGGCATCTGCGACCTCCCGACGATCCCCGAGCTCGTCGACGGCGCGTGCGAGGCGATTGCTTCTTCGAAAGCGACCTATTCGAAATTCGAAGGCATCGATCTGCTGCGCGAGCGGATCGCGAAAAAGTGCGAGCAGTTCAACGGCTTCAGCGTCGATCCCGCATCACAACTCGTCGTGACGGTCGGCTCGACCGGCGGCTTCGCCACCGCGGCGATGGCCACGCTCAACGCGGGCGACGAAGTCATCCTCTTCGAGCCGTACTACGGTTACCACCTCAACACGCTGCGCATCCTCGGCGTGGAAACGAAATTCGTCCCGCTGAATCCGCCCGACTGGGCCATCGACTTCGACGCGTTGCGCGCGGCGTTCACGCCGAAGACGCGCGGCATCGTCGTCTGCACGCCGTCGAATCCGTGCGGCAAGGTCTTCACGCGCGACGAGCTCGAGAAGATCGGCGCACTCGCGCGCGAGCATGACGCGTGGGTGTACACGGACGAGATCTACGAATACATCGTCTACGACGGACGCCGCCACGTGTCGATCGCCTCGATCGATGCATGCCGCGACGTCGCGATCACGATCTCCGGCTTCTCGAAGACGTTCTCCGTGACCGGCTGGCGCATCGGCTATGTCGCCGCGCCGAAGCAGATCGCCGGTCCGATCGGACTGGTCAACGATCTCTTTTACGTCTGCGCGCCGACGCCGCTGCAGTGGGGCATCGCACGCGCGCTCGAGATCGGCGAGGAGTACTACGCGAAGCTCGCCGCGGATTACGAGAAGAAGCGCGACATGCTCGCCGATGCGCTGACCGAGGCCGGCTTCACGCCGTACGTTCCGCAGGGGGCGTACTACATGCTGGCCGAGGTGCCGGCGGGGCTGGGCGATGACAAGGAAGCGGCGCAGACGCTGCTCGAGGAATCGCGCGTCGCCTCCGTGCCGGGATCGGCGTTCTATGCCTCGGATCGCGGCAAGAAGCTGCTGCGGTTCTGCTTCGCGAAGGACTTCGACGCGCTGGAAGAGGCGTGCCGCAGAGTGCGCGCGTTCAATGCCATTGCTGCTACTTCTTCGGCGCCGCGTCCAGTTCCTTGAGCACATCCTCGGCGTGCTTCTCGGTATCGACCTTCTTCCAGATCTTGCGGATCCGTCCGTCCGCGCCGATCCAGAACGTCGTCCGCGCCACACCCCAGGAACGCCGGCCGTAGAGGTTCTTCTCTTTCCAGACGCCGTACATCTTCGCCACATCCGCCGTCTCGTCCGACAGCAGCGGGAAGTTGAGGTCGTACTTCGACTTGAACTTCTCGTGCGAAGCGAGTGAATCGGTCGAGACGCCGAAGACCACCGCGTGGCGCTTCGACATGTCCGATTCGTGATCGCGGAACGAGCACGCTTCCTTCGTGCAGCCGGGCGTGTCGTCCTTCGGATAGAAATAGAGGATCACGTCCTTGCCGCGAAACTCTTTCAGCGTCACGTCCTTGCCGCGCGTCGACGGCAGCCTGAAATCGGGGGCGAGGTCGCCCACTTTCGGTTCGTAGAAGTCCTGCATCAGTTGGTCACTCCGCTCCCAAACAAAACTTTCTCGGCCACCAGCACCGCGTTCAGCGCCGAGCTGCGGCGCAGATTATCGCAGACGGCCCAGACCCAGAATCCGCCGCGCATCGACGGATCGGGACGCACCTCCGCGATCAGCACTTCATCTTTTCCGGCCGCGTCGATCGTCCCGAAGGCCTGATCTCCTTCCGGCAGCGCGATGGCCGGCGACGACCGCAGCGCATCGAGCAGCTGCTCGCGCGTCGGCTCGCCCTGCGTCTTCACGAACAGCGAGAAAGTGTGGCCGTGAAAGATCGTCCCCTGCGTGATCAGCAGCGCGAGCTCAGTGCGCGGATCGGTCAGCGCCTTCACCTGCGCGACGATGTACTCCTCGTGGTGCTCCAGCGCCGGATAGAGGTTGAACGCGAGCTGCCGGTCGAAGACGTCCTGCGGCACGGTGCTGATGTTCAGCACGCTGATCGTCTGCCGCGCCAGCTCCTCGACGCCGGCCTGCTCGAACTCCGACGCCGGCTGCACCACCGTGGCGGTGCAGAGCTCGACCGGCGAGAGGGTCTCGATCTGGTGCAGGATCAGCGCGATCGGCGTGGCCACCGGATGCGGCGAGACGAGCAGCGCGTCGCTCGCGTCGACGTCCTCGAGGTTGATGCCGGCGACGGCGAGCTTCCCCTCGTCGATCGCCGACGGCTGCGACAGATCGACGGCGACGAACTGCAGCGCGCGCTGGCGGTCGATCCACGGCCGGTTCGTTTTCGGCGGGCCGCAGAAGAAGACGAGGTCGAGGTCCTCGAGCTCGATGTCGGAGACCGGCGTGACGACGGCCGGCTCGTCGCCGATGTCGGTCAGCGCGCCGGCCACTTCGCCGGTGGAGTCGAGCAGCGCGATGCGGTCGAACGGAAACGCGCGGTCGCGGAGGATCGTCTTGATCTCGTTGCCGACGAGCGTGAGCGGATTGACGATGCCGAGGCGGTAGCCGTTGGGCGATTTCATGGTGCGTGCTCGACCGGCGCCGGTGCGGGCGGCTCATCGATGTGCCGCGACGGGAAGGCGATCGACCAGAGCCGCGCGAACGGACCGGAGAGGAGATACGAAATGGCGCCGATGAAGAAGAACTCCTTCGGCCACTTCATGGCCACGGCGAGGATCAGCGCGAAGACGAGGAAGTAGACGAGCGACCGCTCCTTCTGCAGGTTGAGGCCTTTCTGCGAGCGGTAGCGCACCGGCGACACCATGGCGAACGACACGAAGATCGTGACGATCATCATGACGATGGCGAAGCGGTTGTCGCTCACCGGCGCGGGCGCGTAGTTGACGATCGAGGCGAGGGTCAGCGCGCCGGCGGGGCTGGGCAGTCCGACGAAGTAGCGATAGTCGGTCTTGCCGGTCATCACGTTGAAGCGCGCCAGCCGCAGCGACACCGCGACGAGAAAGAGAAACGCGATTCCCGCGCCGAGGTTGTGCAGCTCGTGCAGGCCCCAGGCGAACATCAGCACGGCGGGAGCGGCGCCGAACGTGACCACGTCGGCGAGCGAGTCGTACTCCTTCCCGAACTCGCTCGTCGCGCCGAGCTGCCGCGCCACGAGGCCGTCGAACGTGTCGAATACGGCGGCGATGAAGATGCTCCAGCAGGCGTGCTCGAAGAACGGGATGGCCAGGTCGAGCCGGTTGTGCGCGATCGCCTCGAGGGCGAACGTCGAGTTGACGATGGAGCGGAATCCGAAGAAGAGATTGAGGATCGTGAACGACGTCGGGATGACGTAGATGCCGCGGCGCAGTCCCTTTTTGAGATCGGGACGCTTCATTCGGGCAGCTCCGCGATGACCGTCAGCGCAACCTTCACCTTGTCGCGCATGTTGACGCGGATGTTCGCGTTCGCCGGGAAGAAGATGTCGACGCGCGAGCCGAACTTGATCATGCCGACGCGCTCGCCGCGCCCAACCTGATCGCCTTCCTTTTTATCGAACACGATGCGCCGCGCGAGGAGGCCGGCGATCTGCTTGAACGCCAGCGTCGCGCCGCGCTGGTCCTGCATCACGATGAGGTTCTGCTCGTTGTCGGTCGACGACTTCTCCACCATCGCGGCGAGTTTCTTTCCCGGGTTGTACTTGTAATGAATGATCTTGCCGGTGATCGGTGCGCGGTTCACGTGCACGTCGAAGACCGACATGAAGATCGAGACCTGTCTGGTGAGGCCGGGCCAGACCGCGCCGTCCGGGATGTCCTTGATCTGCACGACGGTGCCGTCGGCGGGGGAGAGGACGTCGACGTGGCGGTCCGAGCCGGCGCGGTGCGGATCGCGGAAGAAGTTGATGAGGAAGAGGACGAGGAAGCCGAGAATGATCGCGGCGATCCACCACTGGACGAGGAGAGCGATCGCGAAAAAGATCGCGACCGGGATGATGAAAATCCACCCTTCGGGGGCAAATCGCATTCTCGGCATTGTGCCGGGATCGTATGCAAAACGGTTGCAAAACAAAAGGGAGCCGGTCCCGGCTCCCTCTGGACGAACGGTCGCGTGCGTTTGCAGCTACGCGACGTGCGAGTTTTCGTAGCTACGAATCCGCTCCGCCATCTGATCCTTGAGGTGGAGTTTTCGCTTCTTCAACGTTTTCTCTTCGACCTCCTCATCGGCCGAGACTTCCTTTTTGGAGCACAGCTCATTGAGGCGATTCTCGCAGCGGTGATGCTCTTCGATCCATTCGCGGAACTGAGGATCTTCCGTGCTGAGAGCTCGTTGAATGTCAGCGGTATTCGACATCAAGTTTTCCTCCTTCGAAGTTGCTCACGCATAAATTTTACCACCGTCGCCCGGCAGGGTGACGAAGCTGTTAAACTGCTGAGCCGATTGAGCATCTGGCGCCGTACTCTGCTGATTCTGGTCTTCTTTTCGGCCCTCCTCACGCCGGGCCGCAGGGAACTGATCGTGGGGGATGAGACGAAATACGGGCAGGTCGTTCGCGAGATGCGTACCACCGGCGCGTTTTTCCTTCCGACCCTCAATGGCGCGCCCTTCACACACAAGCCGCCGCTCCATTTCTGGCTCGTCGACCTGCTGACGTTTCCCCTCGGGCGCTACTCGATGTGGGCGTTCGTGATTCCGTCGCTGCTCGCGTTCGCCTTCCTGCTCTGGCTGCTCACGCGCATGCGCGACTGGCTCGCCGCATTCGTCTGCGGAACGTCGCTGATGGTGTGGGGCTCCGCGCAGACCGCGCGGATGGATGTGGGGTTCACGGCGTTGCTCGCGCTGGGTTGCTGGATGCTGTTCCGGTTCTTCGAAAATGACGATCGCCGCGCGTTGCTCTTCGCCGCCCTCGCCATCGCCATCGCCACGTTGATCAAAGGCCCGATGGCGCCCGTCATCGCGCTCGTGCTCTTCGCGCTCGAATGCGTACGGCGCCGCGGCGTGCCGCGCGCGAACTACCTTCCCGCACTCGCGGCGATGATCGTCATCCCGCTGCTCTGGTTCATCCCCGCCATCCTCCTCGGCGGCAGCGCGTATGCGCACGACGTGATCGTCAAGCAGACCGTCGGCCGCGCGTTCTCGACCTGGGTGCACAAGGCGCCGCCTTGGTACTACCTGCTGCACGCGCCGGCCGATCTCTTTCCGTGGTTCTTCGTCGCGGTCGCGGCGATCGTCGCCGCGTGGAAGCGCAACGAGCCGCTCGACCGCTTCTGCATCAACTGGATCATCGCCGTGCTGCTGCCGTATTCGCTGATGTCGAGCAAGCTCGATGTCTACATGATGGCGATGATTCCGCCGGTGGCGATCCTCATCGCGGGACACGAGAGCCCGATCGCGAACCGCCTGACGCTCGCGCTGCTCGCCATCACCGGCATCGCCAGCTGGTTCTTCGTCCCGGCGCCGTACGCGACGCCGGCCGTGCGTGGCTTGCTGATCGTGCTGGTGATCGCATCGATCATCGGCACGTTCATTGGGACGCGAGTCGCGGTCGGCGCGGCGATCCTCGTCACGTACGTTTACGCGGCCGTGATGCTCATCCCGATGGTGAACGAGATCGCGACGACGCGGCCGCTCATCGCCGCGCTGTCGAAGCAGCACGTGCCGCCGCAGGAGATCGCGCTCTACTCCTGCCCGCAGTTGTGGAGCCGCGACATGCCGCGCGAGCTCGAGCAGGTGCGCTACGCCGCGCCGGAGGATTTCGCGCACATGCGGCCGCTCGTGATCGCGACGGCGCGAAAGAACGCGAAGGAGATCGCGCCGGCGCTGAACGGATACCGCGTCGTCGACACGGTGCAGATGATCGGAAAGCCATTCGATGTCTACCGCCGCTAAGCGCCGCATCGCGGCCTTCGCCTTCATCGCCCTGCTCGTGCTGTCCGTTTTCTGGCCGTCGCCGATCGTCTCGACGAACCGCCTCTGCTGCAACGCGCCGCTCCCGGTCGACGAGCTCTCGTTCCTCGGACGCGAAGCGCCCGCCTGGGACGCGATCTTCTGGTGCATCGCGGGACTGTTCGCCATCGCGATCGTGCACTCCGGCGACGCGACACTCGACGAGCTCCGCGCGTTTCGCACGCTGCGCACTCACATCACGCGCTCGTTCGTCGCCGCGTTGTTCGCCGCGCTCATCGCCACATTCCTCATCGCCCGCTTCGCCGATGCGCGCGTGACGGCGTGGGCCGAGGGGCTGCAATCGGATGCGACCGAGGACTTTGTCCGCATCCTCAATCGCCTCGGCGGCGGGATGAACCCCGGACTCGTCGTGCTCTTTTTCCTGCTCGCCGGAATCGCGTATCGCCATCGCGCGTGGATCGGCTACGGCATCGCCATGGCCCTCTCCGGCGTCGGCGCGGGACTGCTCGCGCAAATGGTGAAGTTCGCGACGTTGCGCGCCCGCCCCGAGCTCTGGCTCGGCCCGTTCCAGCACGCGAAGTCGTCGGCGAGCTCGTTCCCCAGCGGCCACACCGTCGGCGCCTTCGCCCTTGCCGGCGTGCTGCTGTTTTCGTCCCGCTCGCTCCCGCTCCGCGTCATCTCGATCACCCTCGCCGCCGCCATCGGCCTCTCCCGCATCTTCGCCTTCCGCCACTGGGCGTCGGACGTCTTCGCGTCTGCCGCCGCGGGGCTGCTCGTGGCGTGGGTGGTGGCGGAGGCGGTGGGGCGGGTCGGAGCGCGGGAGCTCCCTACGCCTCCATCTCGGCGAAACTGACGCTCACCAGCCGCGAGCACCCCGCCTCTTCCATCGTCACGCCGTAGAGCACATCCGCGGCTTCCATCGTGCGCCGCGAGTGCGTGATCACGATGAACTGGGTGTCGCGCGACATGTCGCGGACGAGGCGGACGAAGCGTTCGTTGTTCACTTCGTCGAGCGGGGCGTCGACCTCGTCGAGGATGCAGAACGGGGACGGCTTGTAGCGGAAGATGGCGAACAGCAGGGCCAGCGCGGTGAGGGCGCGCTCGCCGCCCGAGAGCAGGGCGATCGACTGGTTTTTCTTGCCGGGAGGCTGCGCGACGAGCTCGATGCCTGATTCGAGCACGTCCTCTTCATCGAGCAGCTGCATCTTCGCGGTGCCGCCGCCGAAGAGGTTCGTGAAGATCTCGCCGAAGCTGGTGTTGACCGCGTTGAACGCCTCGCGGAACAGCTCGCGCGACGTGAGGTTGATCTTGCGGATGGTCTGGCGCAGCGATTCGATCGACTGCACGAGATCGTCGCGCTGCGTGCGGAGGAACGACTCGCGTCCTTCCAGCTCCTGGTGCTCGTCGATGGCCAGCACGTTGACCGGGCCGATCTTCTCGATCGAATCAGTCAACTTGTTGACTTCCGACTCGAGCTCCGCGCGCGCTTCGTCCGAGGTGGGCGGCTCGACGTCCGCCAGCGCGTCGATGCCGGCGTGCAGGTCGAGGGCGATCTGCTCACGCAGGAGGTCGAACGCCGACTTCGCGTGATCGAGCCGCCGCTGCGACTCGAACAGCGAGTCCTTCGCCGTGTTCCACTGCTCGCGCGAGTTGACGGCGCGCGACGACAGCTCGTTCACGCGCACCTCGAGGTCGGCCACTTCCGCCTCGAGTGCAACGCGCATCTCCGAGAACTCGTGCAGCTTCGTCAGCGATTCGTCGAGCTGACCGCGCGCGCTCTCCGCCGCGGTCGACGTGTCGCCCTGCTTGTGCGTCAGCGTCTCGATCTCCTGCTGCAGTTGCGTCGCGCGCGACCCGAGGGAGACGACGATGCGCGAGAGGTTCTCGTGCTCGCGGGCGATCGCATTCACGTTGCCCGACGCCGCCTCGAGGTCGACGCGCGACTTCGACGCGACTTCCGTCACTTCCTCGAACGCCGTGCGCGCGATGGCCAGCTGCTCCTCGAATCCGCGGAGCTGCCCCTGCGTCTCGGTCTCGCTCTGCTCGAGGCGCTGCAACTCCTCGAGCGCCGCGTTCTTGCGCCCGAGCAGCCCTTCCTTCTCCTCGGCGTACAGCATCTGCTCTTCCGACGCGACGGCGAGGTCCTTCTCCAGGCGCTGCAATTCGGAGGCGGCGCGCTCGCGCTGATTTTTGCGATCGCGCAGCTCCTGCTCCGCCCCGCGCGCACGCTCGTCCGCGAGGATGCGCGCGTCGTCCGCGGCGCGAAGCTCTTCTTCGAGCACCTGCAGTTCCGACGCGATGCCGCTGGCGCGCGTCTCTTCCGTGCCGACGAGCGTTTCGAGATCCGACAGCTCGCGCTTCAGCGAGAAGACGCCGGGAGTCGCTCCCTCGGTCTTGCCGCCGATGACCAGCGGACCGCGCACAATGTCGCCTTCCAGCGTGACGAACGTCGCGTTCGGACGCTCCTCCGCGCGATCGATCGCCTCCGGCAGATTGCCGACGATGTACGCCTCGGGGATGGCCAGCCGCACCGCATCCGCGACCGCTCCTTCGCCGACGACCGAGTACGCGGCGTTGCCGCGACGTGTCCCTTCGCCCTGCGCCACGAAGTCGGTCGTGATGAACGCGCCGCGACCCGCGCCGCGCTCGCGCAGCCGGCGGATCGCTTCGATCGCCGTGGTCGCGTCTTCGACGACGACCGCTTTCGAGACGTCGCGCAGCAGCGTGTCGAGCGCCGCTTCGAAACCTTCCGCGGCGCGCACCGATTCGGCGGCCGACGTCGCGTTCGGGATCAACTCGAGCACCGCGGCGCGGACCGCTTCGTCCTGCGATTCGAGCGACGTGAGCAGCGTGCGCAGCGAGTCGATCTTGTACGTCGCCTGCGACACGCGATCGCGCGCGGTGCCGAGCGCTTCGCGCAACGAATCGCGGCGCGACGACAGCTCGTCGCGGCGCGCAACCGCGTCGCGCGCCGTCTGCTGCGCATCGACGAGCGTCTGCTCCGCGTCGGCGACTCGCTGCTGCCACTCGTTCATCACGGAGCGCGCGCCGTCGCGGCTCTCCATCGCGCGGCGTGCCGTCTCGTCGAGCTTCGAGAGATAGAACTCGCATTTCTCGACGGCGATCTCGATCTGGTGCACCTGATTGCGGGCCTCGGAGATGCGCGCGATGGTGCGCATCAGCGACTCGCGCGAGTCGGCGAGCGATTTCTCGAAGCGCCGCACTTCGTCCGATTTTTCCTGGCGGTCGCGCTCCAGCTGATCGGCGATCTCGCGGATGCGGTTCCGCTCCTCGCGCGCCGCTTCGAGCTGCTGCGATTTCTCTTCGAGCAGCGCCTGCTGCTCGGTGGCCTCGGCTTCGAGCGATGCGATCTGCGACCGCGCGTTCTCGATGCGCTGCAGGAGATCGCCGAGATTCGTTTCGGAGGATTGGAGGAACGAGCGGAGGCGCTCGACGTTGGATGAGAGTCCGGCGATTTCTTCGCGCACCGCCGAGGCACGCGTGGCGCGGCCGGCGTGATTCGTGCGCGATTCGGCCAGTTCCGCTTCATCCGTCGAGAGCTGCGCGGCGAGCTCCGCCTCGCGCGACTGCGCGTCGGCGACCGCGGCTTCCGCTGCGGCCTGCTCGTCCTGCGCGGCGAGGATGCGTCCCTTGTACAGCGCGCGCTTCGCGGTCGAGAGCTGGTCGATCAGCTCCTTGTGGCGGCGCGCTTTGCCCGCCTGGCGCTTGAGCGAGTTGAGGTTGCGCGTGACCTCGCCGAGCGTGTCGTCGATGCGCAGCAGGTTCGCCTGCGTCTCTTCGAGCTTCAGCTCCGCGGCGCGGCGCTTGGTTTTGTATTTCGTGATGCCGGCCGCTTCTTCGATCAAGCGGCGGCGGTCCTGCGGCTTGTTGGAGAGGATCAGGTCGATCTTCCCCTGTTCCATCACGGAGTAATTCCGGATGCCCAGACCGGTGTCCATCAGGATGTCGGAGATGTCCTTCATCCGGACGCGTTTGCCGTTGAGGCGGAACTCCGATTCGCCGGTGCGGAAGACGCGGCGGTTGATGACGATGCGGCCGTCGTCGGCCATCGGATGGCCGCTGTCGCCGTTGCTCGTGCCGAGGGTCAGCGTGACTTCGCCCATCGAAAGCGCGCGGCGGCGCGAGGAGCCCTGGAAGATGACGTCTTCCATCGTCTCGCCGCGGATGTGCGAGGCGCGGTTTTCACCGAGGACCCAGATGATGGCGTCGCAGATGTTCGATTTGCCACAGCCGTTCGGACCGACGACCGCGGTCATCGGCGCCGGGAAGTCGAGCTTGGCGGGGTCGTAGAACGATTTGAAGCCGTTGATTTCGAGCTTTTCGAGTCGAAACATGTACCTGACCGATTCAGAAGTAAACGCCGGATACTAGCAGCTTTCGCAAGGGTGCCCGCGGGAGTTTCTGTCTGGTGTAAACCATTGAGCGGCAAGGGAAATTCGCCATTGACAGCGAGGAGGCGCAGCGGTTCTAGTGCAGATGCGGGACGGATACTCCTGTCTGTCGCTTGTGGTCGGCACCATCGCGGCGTACGATCACCACCATGCCTCCACGGACTCCACCGCCGAGTGCGGCCGTTCAGCGGAAGACCCCGGATTGGGTGCAGCGGGCGATCCGTCCGGTGGGACAGGCAACGGCAGCGGTGAGTCAGCCGAAGACGGGCCGGCCGCAGTGGGTTCAGAACGCGATCGGAAATCATGCGGGCGCGGTTCGCCAGCCCGCGTGGGGGCCACGGCCCGCCGTTGCGGTCGTTCCAATGGCAACGATCATCGCGGAGCAGGCGGCCGCCGCGGCGGCTGCACCTGTTGTCGCGCCACCTCCACCACCGCCTCCGCCCGTCGTCGTGGTACCGGTCATCGCCTGGGACATCACGGCGTCGGCGGGCAATCACTACACCGCCGATAACTGGGGAGCGGCGTACGGCATCACGAGCAATGCCCAGTTGAAGGCGTACATCCTCGCCCATGGCACGGCCGCCGACGGCAATCAGGACGAGGACCTGGGGCGACACACCGTGGACGGCCAGTTCAGTGCCTGCAACATTCGTTACAGCAACACGTGGAATGCCGCGCGCACCCGGCGCACGATCCGCGTCTGGCACTGCGGACCGAGCCTCTTTGCCTGACGACTTCCTCCGCCGCGAGATCGACGCCGGCTCCTTTCCGGGCGCCGCCTACGCGATCGGCTCGTATGACGCGATCGAGCGCGAGAACGCGCTCGGCCACGCGGTCGCGGTCCCGCTGCGCATTCCGGCGACGCTCGACACGCTCTACGACTGCGCCTCGATCACGAAGCCGCTGGTCACGACGCAGCTCGTTCTGCGCCTCGGCCTGCTCGACGAAACCTTCCACGGCTTTCCGGTGCGGCGGCTGCTCACGCACACGTCGGGGCTGCGCGCCTGGATGCCGCTGTACGCGTACGACGATCCGCTGCGCGCAATCCTCGAGGAGGGGCCGGAGTACGAGCCGGGGACGCGCGTCGTCTACTCCGACCTAAATTTCATCCTGCTGTGGATGATGCTCGGCCGCGAGAATTACGTGCGGCTGGCCAACGAGCAGCTGGGCCTCGGCGACGACGCGATGTTCCAGCCGCCGGCGTCGCTGCGTCCGCGCATCGCGGCGACGGAGTGGGGGCAGCGCTTCGAAGCGAAGCTCGCGTCACGCTTCGACATCCCCGGCGCGCGGCAGGGCCTGATGTGGGGCGAGACCAACGACGGCAACTCGTTCCACCTCGGCAGCGGGACGGCGGGCAACGCGGGACTCTTCGCCACCGCGCGCGGCGTGTTCCGGCTGGCGAGCCTCTTCGCGCGCAGCGACTACGCCGAGCTCGCGTCGCGCAATCACACCGCGGGCTTGAACGAGAGCCGCGGCTTCGGCTGGCTCCTCGGCCCGCTCGGCTACGGACACACCGGCTTCACCGGGACGTCAGTCTGGATCAACCCGGAGCGCAAGCGGATCTCGGTGCTGCTGACGAATCGCGTGCATCCGTGCGCCGCGCCGATCGGGATGAAGCGGATACGGGACGAGTTTCACGGGGCGGCCTGATGTAACTCACACGATCCCATTGCGCCGAAGAAGGTCCGCGATGCGCGACTCGTTTTCGCGAAACGCCCCCCACACGTCCGCGCACCACGCGTGGATCGCGGCGTCGCGCTGATCGCCCCCGGGGGCGGCGAGCACGTCGGCAACCGTCATGTTGCCGCGATGCGCGGGTAGTACGAACTCCGGCCACGGCTGCTTGCGCTGCGCGAGTTTCATGTGGGCGCGTTGCACCTCGCGGCCGGAAAACGCCTTCTCGTTGTGCAGATACAACCCGACGAGGGCGAACGTCAGCGCGATCGGTTTCGTCTGCACGTCGGCGTGTTGCGCGGCGTAGGTGTCGACCACGTGCTGATGGATGAACGCGGCGTCGCCGTGCGAGAGCGTGTAGGCGCAGAGCTCGTGATAGGCATTCATGACGCCAATCGCGTCGGGAGGACGAACGTGAAATCGCTGCCGCGTCCCGGCTCGCTCTGCACGCTGATCGTGCCGCCGTGCAGTTGCAGGTAGCGCTTCACCAGCGTGAGGCCGAGGCCGGTGCCGTGCGGGCGGTGGGTGCCTTCGACCTGGCGGAACTCCTCGAAGATCATCTCGTGGTCTTTCGGGTCGATGCCGATGCCCTGATCAGTGACCGACACCTGGATCGCGTCGCGTCGAATCGGCGACTCGTCGCGGTGCAGCGCGCGCGCCGCGATGCGGATGGCCGCGGCGTCGGGCGAGAACTTCACCGCGTTCGAGATCAGGTTGTAGAGGATCTGCTTGAGCTTGATCGGATCGGCTTCCACGACCGACACGTCGCTCGCGATCTCCACCACCAGCTGGATACGCCGCGGCAGCGTCACGCCGCGCAGCACCCGGCAGATGCCTTCGATCATCTCCGGCACGCTGACGTCCTCCGGCTCCAGCGTCATCTTCCCCGCCTCGATCTTCGAGAGGTCGAGGATGTCGTTGATGATGCCGAGGAGGTACTCGCCCGACGTGTTGATGTTGCGGAGGAAGCGCAGTTGCCGCTCGCTCAGCTTGTCGCCGACCGATGAATCGAGCACGCTGGAGAATCCGATGATCGCGTTCAGCGGCGTGCGCAGCTCGTGGCTCATCGTGGCGAGGAACGCGCTCTTCGCCTGGTTCGCCGCATCGGCCGCCTCGCGCGCGTGCTGCGCGGCCGTGTAGAGCCGCGCATTCTCGATGGCGATCGCCGCCTGCCGGCCGAACGCCGTCGCCACCTGCAGATGGCGCTCGTCGTATGCGTGCTCCTTGCGGCTGTCGAGCGTCAGCGCGCCGATGATGCGGTCGCGGACGACGAGCGGAATGCCGATGTTCGAGCGCACCGCATCGAGGTCGTGCGTGTCGCCCGGCCACGACGAATCGCCCGGCACGACGTTGTAGATGAACGGCCGCGGATCGCTGGCCAGGCGCTGGTTGTATTCGTGGCTGCGCAGATCGCGCACCCGTCCGATCTCGCCGTCGGGCAGTCCGCGCACGGCGATCACGCGCATCGAATCGTGCTCCACGAGCTGCACGCTCGCGCTGTCGTAATCGATGACGCGATGGATGCCGTCGAGGATCGCGGGAAGCACGACCTCGAGCTCGAGGCTCTCGTTCAACACCTGCGCGCTCGCCTGCAGCCGTTCCGCCAGCTCGCGCGATTGCGACTCCTCGGCGAAGAGCCGCGCGTTCTCGATCGCGCTGGCCACTTGCCCCGCAATCGTTTCGAGCAGGCGCAGGTCGACCTCGCCGAAGACGCGGTCGTCGCGATCGGTGTCGACGCCGATCATGCCGATCGCCTCGCCGCGCACGATCAACGGCGCGACGAGCATCGCTTTGGTTTCGCGCGGGAAGAGCGTGATGGCGCAGTTGCGGCCGCCGAGGATCTCGTTGACCTCGCGCGCGACCGTCTCCAGCGCGCGGTTGATGTCGACGACGTTCGTCAGCGCGACCGCGACGCGGTTCAGCGCCGCGAGATGTTCCGCCCGCGCCTCCGCCTCCTGCCGCGCCTCGGTCACTTCGCTGAAGAGCCGCTCCAGCTCGTAGTTCGCGTAGCGCAGGTCCTGCTCCGCGCGCTTCACGTCGGAGACGTCGAGCATCACGCCGTGCGTCTCGAACGGCTTGCCGCCGTCGGTGATCGTGCGCGACTGGTTCTGAAACCAGAGCATGTGGCCGTCGCGCGAGATGAGGCGGTGCGCGATGTTGATGTCCTCGCCCGTCTCGTCCTTGATCCGCAGCAGCTCCTTCGTCGCCTCGCGGTCCTCGGGGTGAATCACTTTCCACCAGAGGTCGCGGTCGGCGATCCATTCGTCGGGCGTGTAGCCGAGCAGCGTCTCCACCTGCGGGCTGATGTAGAGCGTCTTCTGCTCGGGAATCGAGTAGCGGTAGATGATCGTCGCCGGCAGCTGCTCGACGAGCGTGCGGTACTCGACCTGCGCCGCGTGCAGCCGCTTCTCCACCGCGGCGCGCTGCGCGAGCTCGTCGTTCGCGGCGGCGTAGAGCCGCGCGTTCTGCATTGCGATCGCTGCCTGCGCGCCGAACGCGAGCGCGACCCGCGCGTGCTGCGGCGTGTAGTAGCCGGGCTCGCGCTTGTCGAGCGTGATGATGCCGACGACGTCGTCGCCGAGGAGCAGCGGGACGCCCATCCAGGCACGGATGTGCGTCGCGGTCGGCGCGTCCTTGAACGCCGTGAAAGCCTCGACGTTGTCGAGGATCAGCGGCTCGCGCCGCGCGACGATCAGACCGTTCGGGATGTCGGGATTGGTCAGGTCGAACGAGAGGTCGGCGATCTGGCTCATGTCCGGAAAGCCGACCGCCGCGACGATCACCGCGCGCGTGCCGCGCAGCTCCTGCACCGTCGCGCTGTCGTACGGGACGACGCGTTGCAGTTGCTGAAGGATGGTTTGCAGGACGTGCGGAAGCTCGAGCGAGGAGGTGACGGCCTTCGCCGCTTCGAGCAGACGCTCGGCGTGATTGCGCGTCGTACGCTCGGCCTCGAACAGCTCCGCGTTGCGGATGGCGATCGAGGCGACGGCGGCGAAGCGCTCCAGCGTCTCGACGTCGGAGGCGTTGAACGGCGGACGATCATCCGTCGCCGCGACGCCGAGGACGCCGAGGAAACGGTTGTCGATCCGCAGCGGGACCTCGGCGACGGAGCGGTAGCCGGCCAGGCCGGTGAGCACGTGGCCGTCCCAGCCGCGCAGGTCGTTGATGACGATCGGCGCGCCCGATTCCCACACGCGTCCCGCGATGCCGTCCCCGCGCGCGATCCGGATGCCGACGGTCGGCAGGAGGCCGCCGGTGGTGTGCTGAATCTCGATCTCGTCTCCGGCGAGGAGGCCGATGAAGCCGTACGACGTTTCGAGGAGCTCGTTGGCGCGGTCGACGATGCGTTGCAGGAGCTCGGCGGAGTCGAGGCTCTGCATCAGCGCCGCCGTCATCTCATGGAGCACGGTCAGCGCGCGGTTCTCGCGGACTACCTCCTCGGCGTGGCTCACAGGAAGGAATCAATGATACGACTTTGGTGTCGGCGTTGCCGTACTCCACACCGAGCCCGGCGCCCAGTCGCTGGCCCGCTTACGCAATGCGATGGCACGCGTCAGATCGCCGCTCGCCTCGGCCAGCGTGGCGTACATCGTGAGCGTCTCAGCGAGCAACGGATCGGGATCGGTGTAGTCGTCGCGGAAGCGCGTCTCGAGCAGCACGAGGTTGTCCTCGTACAGGCGCAGCGCGGCTTCGCGATCGCCTTTGCGTAGCAGGATGTAGGCGAGGCCGAGGGCCTGGAACTCCTGGATCTGCGGATGGTTTGCGATCATCCACTCCATCAGCCGCTGCGCTTCATCGAGATCGCGTCCGAGGTGCGCGAGGCAGAGCGCGATCCCTTCTTTCGCGGCGGGATCATCGGTGCGGCGATAGACCGCGATCGCGTCCTCGAACTTGCCGGCGAGCTTCAGCGTCTCGGCCTGATTCAGCGGATGCAGCGCGCTCACCGGCTTCTGCGCGCGCATGTAGGCGACGAGCCATCCGATCACGATGAGCGCGGCGACGAGAACCAGGAAGCCAGTCATCGATGGGGCGGCGGTGGGGGGGCGGGTGCGGCGGTTGCCGGTTGGCCGGGGGCGATGGCGCCGGGCTCGACGAGATACGTCTTCATCGTCTGCGAGCGTCCGTCCATCTGGAACTGCAGGGGAGGCATCGGCTGCGGCGTTTCGTGCGGTTGATTGGCCTGATCGGCGATCTCGCTGAGCGACACCGCGGGGCTCTCGGTCGTCGCGGTGCTGTTGCGTGCGGTCACGAACTGATGCAGCGCGGCGAGGATCACGAGGCCGACGAAGATGCTGATCGCGATGACGATCCCCTGCCGTTGCCTCGCGTATTCGAGCACGCTCTCCGTCGTGCTGATCTTTCGCGGATGGAACACTTCCTCGAGGATCGCCTGCGTGTCGACGCGCTCGCCTGTGACCGGGTTCGCGCCGCAGTACGGGCAGAGTTTCGCCGACGCGTCGATCTTGTGCTGGCACGCCGCGCAGACGCTCTTACTCATTCGCATGGAATGATACCGCCGTCGAAAATGGCGCCGCGACCGGCTGCCCGTTCTCCATCGCCGGACGGAATCTCCAGCCGTGAATCGCCGCGATCAGCTTCGCGGTCTGCCCGGGCAACACGCCTTCGATGCTGACCGAACGCGGCCGGCCGTCTTCGCCGACAAGCACGGTCAGATTGATGGTCGTTTCGCGATCGACGTGGATCTCCGGGAACGGCGCGTACTCCGCGACCGGCGCGGTGCGCTGCGCCACGGATTGCTGCACCGGCGGCGCCGTCGGCTCCGGCCGCGGCCGCGGGCGCGGACGTTCGTACATCGGCGCGGTGAGCAGCCGCGGATCGGTCATCGCGCTCTGCTTCTCCGCCCTGGCGCGCGCGGCGAGCTGTTGATATTCGGCCGACGAGACGGCGGTGGCGTCGCTGCGCGAATACGCATCAGGAATGCCGTTGGTGTTCGTCGCGGCGGGCGCGCTGGTGATCGGCTGCTCGACGATCGGCTGATTGTTGCCGACCGGTTGCAGCTCGACCTGCGCATGCGGACCGCCGAGGTTCGCTTTCTCCGGGCCCGGTCCGGCGGTTGTCGAAACGAGCGAGCCGCCGGTCTTCGCGGCGGTCTCCTCCGGATTCGCGCCATGGATCAGCGAGCCGAGCGCGAAGGAGACGACGAGCAGGACGATGCCTCCGACGATGCCGAGGATCAGGCGCCGCGATTTGTGCTCCTCGGGCGGCACGTAGTCGGTTGCCACCTGCGGCTGCGCGGCGGCGGCTGACAGAGGCTCTTCCTGGTCCCAGTTGCAGAAGGGGCAGATCTTTGCGTACGCGTCGATGGCACGTTCGCAGCGGACACAGCGTTTTTGATCAGTCATGGCTCACCCCGGTCCATTTGTGCAACCGGAGTGCCGTCTCGTCCCACCAGACGACGCCGTCCGCCGTCAGCGCAAACGCATGCGGCGCAAGTGATTGCGCAATCGGCCGGGAGGAGCGGTAGAGCGTCCCGCTGGAGGAGTCGTACGCGAACCAGGACGAGCCGCGCGCGATGACGCGATCGACGCCGGTGGGGAAATCCGAATTGCGATTCATGTTCAGCCCGAGGCCCAGCAGCCCGCGCAGGAATCCGCGGGTGACCGCCTGGCTGAACGATTGCGCTCCCTCGATCATCCAGACGCGCTTGGCCGACGGATCGGCGACGGCGATCGTGCGGCCGATGATTGCGACGCTCGCCGGCACCGCGCCGACCTTCTGCTCGCCGTACGGCTTCATGTTGCGCAGGTCGGCGATGATGAGTTTCCCGGCGCGCGGGTAAGTGAGGTAGGCGTAATTCGCGTCGAGCTGCATGTCGGAGGCGAACGGTCCGACGGCGAGCGTGCGGCGGATGGCGAACGGATTCGTCGTGATCTCCTGCAGCACGCCGTCGCGCCGCGAATAGACGTAGAGCAGGCCGCGCGCTTCGCGAAGGAACGCCGGATCTTTGGCCACGGCGATCGAGGTCGAGCCGCGCTGCAACGTGGCGGAGTCGCGGTTGAGGATGTAGAGCTCGCGATTGACGAAGAGCGCATCGATCGGCGTCTCGCCGGTTTTCGCGATCGTGGTGCGGCCGGTGGCGAGGTCGGCGATCGCGACCTGGTTCGCCAGCGGATCGATGGCCGCGGCTCGTTGATCGTCGGCCACGACGAGCGAAGGATTGGGCACGCCGTTGGCGCGCCAGGCCGGGTTGGAGAACCCGGCCCACATTTCGATCGCGCCGTCGTGCGCGACGACGGTGCCGCGCGGCGTGACCGCGATCGCGGCGGCGAGGACGAGCGCGATCATCGCGCCGCCTCGAGTTTCAACGGCTCGAGCAGCAGCGCGTCGTCGGCGGCGCCGAGGATGTGGAAAGTGAGACGCAGCGGCGTGTCGGGCGCGAAGGTGCCGGTGAACGCGACCGGCTCGGAGAAGCGGATCTTCACGTCGCCGATGGTGCCGCTCTCGAAAATCGTCTGCCCCGCGGGAGCAGGATTCGAGGCGTCGAAGCTGGCGATGGCGGTGAGCGTGAGCCGGTCGAGCACGCGGCGTTCGTCCGAGGTGAGGTCGTGCCGCAGCAACGCGTGCAACTCGGCAGGCGTGGGGCTCGCGGTGTCGACGTCGCCGCGCAGCCACGACGGCGCGGGCGCGTTGGTCGTCTGCTCGACGATCATCCGCACCGCGTCGTTGTCCGGATATTTTTTCGCCAGTGCCATCGCCTCGCGCTTGTCGCCGCGCAGCGCGCGCCTCACCTGCGCGCCGAGGGTGTCGCCCTCGACCGGCTCGCTGTTCGGCAGGTGCCGCTGGTAATCGCGAATGAGCTCCAGCGAGAACGGATTCGCGTCGAACGCCTCGGCGTAATCGCGCTCGCTGCGCGACAGCCGCGCGATCCCCGCGAGCGCCGCCGGCTCGTCGTTGCGGTCCTTCAGCACCGACGCGTACGTCGCGCGCGCCTTCGCCGCGTCGCCGCGCTGCTCGTACATCGTCGCCAGCTGCAGCCGCGCGCGATTGAGCAGCGAGAGATACGCCGCCGCTTCGCCGCGCGCCGTCGAATAAATCTCGAATGATTCTTTGCGCGCGATGTCGCGCCGCAGCGATTCGAACGCGGGCGATTGCAGCTCGTCGATGACCGTGATCAGCAGCCGCTCCGACTCCGTAGTGTTACCGAGCGTGTTCGCGAGCGAGTAGCGGTAGATGTTGAGGTCGAGCTGGTTGTCCGCGAGCGCGACGGCATTGCGCGCCGCGCTCGTCGCCTTCGCCGTGTGGCCGACGATCGACATCGCGGTCGAGAAAAGGTTCCACGTCTTCGCGTCATCGCTGGCGTAGCGCGTCGCTTCGTCGAGCAGCGCGAAGGCCTGCGCCGCGTCGCCGAGCTTTGCTTTCGCCAGTCCCGCGTACGCGGTCGCGGTGGCGTACTGCGACAGGTTGGATGCGCGCCGTGCGTCGAGCCGCTGCTTCGCCGCGAGCTCGAACGCCTTCGCATACTCGGCGCGCGACAACGCATTCTCGTTGCGCGTCGCGCGCAGGTCGCCGAGGTTCATGTGCGCGGAGAGCTGCGACAGGAAGTCGTGCGACGACGCGAGCTGCTTCTGCATCTGGTCGATTTCGAAGTCGGACGCGATGCGACTCTGGAAAAACAAGGCGAGCACGAACGCGGCGATCATTCGGCGAAATACCCCTTCCGCGCGTTGAGCACCGCGATCCCGCGCTTCGGCGTGATCTCGATCGTTCGCCATCCTTTCGGCGTGCCGTGGCTCTGGTAGACGGCCGTGTAGCGGCTGTTGATGTCGGCGATCAGCTCGCGCAGCGCGCGCGACAGCTCGCTGCGCGACGTGTCGACCACCGCGCCGCCGGTGTTCTTCGCGGCGCGATCGAGGAAGCGTACGTGCGAGTCGCCGAGGATCAACGCGTCGATCACGGTGCGCGTGCTGCTGATGCGGCGGAGGGCCGACTCGTCATCGAGCTGGCTGTTGCGATCGCCGCCGTCGGTGATCACGAACGCGTACGTGCGATGGCTTTGCGGGATCGAGGCGATCGCGTCGCGCATCGACGTGCCGCCCGACGGCGTGACGTCGCCGAAGAGGCGCGCCAGCGATTCGCCGCGCGCGATCGCCCGCGGCTTCGCGACGTTGTGATTGAAGAGCACCACGCTGACGCTGTCGCCGGGACGCAGCATCGTCGCGGCGTCGTCGACCGCACGCAGCGCGGCGGTGAGCTTCCCGTCGCCCATGCTCAGCGAGCGATCGATGACGAAGACGAACGTCGCGGGTCCGCGGTCGGCGCGCACGTCGCGCAACGTCTGCTCGACGCCCGATTCGCGCAGGCGGAGATCATCGACGCGCAACGGCTTCGACGCGCGGACGCGCAGCGGCACTTCGACCAGATCGACCGTCACCGCGTCGCCCGCGACGATCGCCGCCGTCCGCACCTCGGCGCGCTCGCTCGACTTGTAGCCGTTCGACCAGACCACCGCCGCGATCGTGTGCGGATCAACGGAAGTGCCGAAGTCGTGCGCGATCCGCCACGGCGCCTTGCGCGCGACGCCGGCCAGCGTGTTGTCGACGTAGAACTCGACCCGGTCGACGCTCGCGGCGTCGGTCGTGATCTCCAGCGCCAGCGGCCCGATCGCCTGCGCGCCGGTCTGCGGCGAAACGAACGTCACACGCGCGGCCGCGGCCGCCGCGCACAATAGATAAAGGATGAGGCCCGCAATCCGTCGCACGAATTCGGAAACAGATTGCGGGCCGGGTGAATGCCGACGGTAGCTGGCAGTAGCGCAGTTGGCAGTTGGCCGTAGCTACTGCCAACGGCCAACTGCCAACGGTCAACTACTAAATCGAGAACGGCGGCGCCGCTTCGAACTTCGCGTTCTTCGCTCCCACCACGTAGTAATTCGGCGACTGCGTGAACGGCATCTGGCTGGCGATGGCCTTGTGGAACGTCTTCAGGCTGCCTTTGAACGTCCCGTTGTTCCAGACGTTCAGCAGCTTCTCGGTGAAGAGGCCGTTCTTCTGGCCGTCGAGCGACGTCTGGTTGTCCTGACATCCCGAGATCAGGACCACCGTCGCGCCGACTGTCGTCTTCTCCGCGGACGGCAGCGATTTCTGGATCTTGTCGTACACCTTCTGCTTCGCCCGGTACGCCGGATCGAGCTGCTCCCACGGGATCGCCTTCACGCGGAACGCGCTGTAGTCGATCGACGCGGCGTTGCGGATCGGGATCTTCGGGCCGCCGTTGAGGATGGCCATGACGTCCTTCGAGACGCTGCCGCTGTGGCAGCTGTCGGAGAGCATCAGGATGCGCACGCCCTTCTCGAACATCCCCCACGCCGCCCACAGCTCGTCGTCGACGACCTGACGATCGTAGAGGCACCACGTCTCGTCGAGTCCGTCGCTCGATTCGTCGCCGTTCTTGTCCGGCACCTGGCCGCCGTGACCGGAGTAGGTGAGGAACAGTTCGTCGCCCTTCTTCAGCTGCTTCGCGGCGGATTTCAGGAACGAAAGAAACGCGGCGGAAGTCGCGTCCTTCGTCAGGAGGATCTTCGTTTTGAAGCCGCGGGCCGCGGCGATCTTCTCCATGTCGTGCGCGTCGTTCTCGCAGGCGTTGAGGGTGCCCGGCCATCCGCCGTAGCCGGCCGGATCGACACTGTTGAGCCCGATATGCAGCGAAAGTCCGCGTGGTTTTGTCGTGGTGGTTGCCATTGGTGGTCTCCTTTTTCTTAGGAGTGTCGCGAGGCGAGAAAGTCCTACCACCGATATACTCGAATGCCGTGGTCGCCCCCGGTCAAAAGCTCGGTGCCTATCAGCTCCTCGACCGCCTCGGTGCGGGCGGCATGGGGGAAGTGTGGAAGGCGGAAGATCCGCGGCTCGGACGCACGGTCGCGATCAAGATCCTCCCGCCCGCCGTCGCCGCCGACCACGAATCGATCCTGCGCATGCAACGCGAGGCCCGCACCGCCGCGCAGCTCTATCACCCGAACATCGCGACGATTCACTCCATCGAAGAAGACGCGGGCCAGCTCTTCATCGTGATGGAGTACGTGCAGGGCGAGCCGCTGTCGAAGCTGATCGAGATGCGCAAGCTGTCGGAGGCGGACGTCTGCCGCATCGGACGCGGCGTGGCCGAGGCGCTGGCGGAGGCGCACGAAAAAGGGATCGTGCACCGCGACATCAAGCCGGACAACATCATCGTCAACGGCCAGCGGGTGAAGGTGCTCGACTTCGGGATCGCGAAACGCGTCGGCCTCGAGACGGCGATGCCGAGCTCCGACGCGCCGACCGCGTTCGTGACGCAGCAGGGGATGATCGTCGGCACGGTGCACTACATGTCGCCGGAGCAGGCGCTCGGCAAGCCGCTCGATGCGCGCAGCGACATCTTCTCGCTCGGCGTGGTGATGTACGAGGCGATGACGGGGCAGCGTCCGTTCGGCGGCGAGACGATCACCGAGACGATCACGCAGATCGTGCGCGACGAGCCGGCCGCGCCATCGCGGCTCAATCCGTCGATCTCGCCCGGCTTCAACGCGATCATCCAGCGCTGCCTGCGCAAGAATCGCGACGAGCGCTTCGCCAGCGCGGCGGAGTTGTCGAGCGCGCTCGATCAGCAGCTGGGGCGCGCCTCGACGGAGCTGATGACCGCGCCGACGGTGGTGCGGCCGGCCCCCGCCGCGATTCCGACGGTCATCGAGCCGCAGCCGCGCAAATCGCGCGGATGGATCTGGGGTGTCGTGGCCGCGGTCGTCGTGGTCCTCGCGGCACTGGCCGCCATGCGCGCGAAACAGCGGCAGGCGGTGGTCTTTCCCGCGACCGCACCCGCGCAGGTGACCGCGACGCACGCCGCCGCCCCCGCGCAGACGACCGTGAGCGTGACCGCGCCGCCCGAGCCGGTCGTCGAAGAATCGCGGCCGAAGCCGGACGGACCGCCGCCGGAAGCGCGGCTGCCCGAGCCTCCGCCTCCCGATCCGAAAATGCATTTCCGCCTCGGCGAAAACGCCACGCTCGATCACGACTTCGAGCGCGCGCAACATGAGCTGCGCCTCGCGCTCGATCAGGCTTCCGGCCTCGACGATCGCGAGCGGCGCCTCGCCGAGATGTGCCTTGCGCTCTCCGTCGGCGATCGCTTCCGCGCCGGTGAGCTCGGCCGCGAGTTCCACCGCATCTACGGCAACGATCCCGACTTCGAGCGGATCAAGCGCGAGTTCGTGACCGAGCCGCCGCCCAAGCGGCCACTCTTTCCACGCCGAAGGGGACGTTTCTAGCATGCCGATCGACCCGCTCGCGCTCGCGCGGCAACTCATCGACATCCCATCGCCCACCGGCGAAGAGCTGCACGTCGGCAATCATCTTTTCGACGAGCTCACGCGCCTCGGCTTCACCTGCCGCAAGCAGGAGGCCGCGCCGAATCGCTTCAACCTCCTCGCATCCGCCGGCGGCTCGCCGCGCGTCGTGCTCAACACGCACATCGACACCGTGCCGCCGTGGTTCGAGTCGTCCGAGGACGACGAGTTCATCTACGGCCGCGGCGCGTGCGACACGAAAGGGATCATCGCCGCGATGATCGCCGCGGCCGAGCGGCTGCGCGCCGACCGCATCGACGACTTCGCGCTGCTGCTCGTCGTCGGCGAAGAGACGGACTCGATCGGCGCAAAGTCGGCGAACGTGGCGTTCAAGGACCTCGGCTCGAGCTACGTGCTCGTCGGCGAGCCGACCGAATCGATGTTCGCCCGCGCCTCGAAAGGCGCCTTCACCGCGTTCGTCCGCTTCGAAGGCATTGCCGCGCACTCCGCCTATCCGCACCTCGGCGAATCGGCGATCAACAAGATGGTCGCGGCGATCGCGGAGATCAATTTCGCCGACTGGGGCCATGACGAGATCCTCGGCCACGCCACGGCGAACGTCGGCGTGGTGCACGGCGGCGTGAAGCCGAACATCATCGCGGCCGAGGCCGAGTGCCAGCTGATGTTCCGGTTGGTAACGACGCCGGAGGAGGTGCGCGCGCAGCTCAAAACGATCATCGCGCCGCACGACGGCAAGATCACCTGGACGCACGGCAATCCGCCGCAGCACATGCACGTGCCCGACGGCGCGGACTCGACGATCGTCTCGTTCAACACCGACGTGCCGCACCTCGGCGCACTCGGCAAGCCGCTGCTCTACGGCCCGGGCTCGATTCTCGATGCGCACGGCGCCCGCGAAAAAATCGGGAAGAAGGATTTGTTGAACGCGGTGGACGTCTACTACGACACCGTTGCCTCACTATGCCGAAACTGACATCAGACATTTTCCTCGTCGCCGCCGTCCGCACGCCCATCGGCAAATTCGGCGGCGCACTCGCATCCATCACCGCGCCGCAGCTCGGGACTGAATCCGCGAAAGCGACACTGGCCCGCAGCGGCATCGATCCGAACGACGTCGACGAAGTGATCTTCGGCAACGCGCGGCAGGCCGGCGTGGGCCCAAACGCCGCGCGGCAGATCGCGATCAGGAGCGGCCTGCGCCACGAAGTGCCGGCGTACACGGTCAATCAGGCGTGCGGCTCCGGACTGCGCGCGATCATGAACGCCGCCGATCAGATCCGCCTCGGCGAAGCGAACGTCATCCTCGCGGGCGGCACCGAGTCGATGTCGAATACGCCGTACCTCCTGACGCGCGCCCGCTTCGGACAGCGCATGGGACACGGCGAAGTGATCGACGGCATGTACCGCGACGGCTTTCTCTGCCCGCTGGCCGACGAGATGATGGGCTCGACCGCGGAGACGCTCGCCGAGCAGTACGGCATCACGCGCGAGGAGCAGGACCGCTTCGCCGTCGAGTCGCAGGTGAAGGCGGCGCGCGCGTACGAGGAAGAGCGCTTCGCGAACGAGATCGTGCCGCTGGAAAAACTGAAAGTCGATGAGCATCCGCGCTTCGACGTCGACCTCGGTTCGATGGCCAAACTGCCGCCGGTGTTCCGCAAAAACGGGACGGTACACGCCGGCAATTCGAGCGGCGTGACCGACGGCGCGTCGTCGATGCTCGTCGCCAGCGGCGTCGCGGTCGAGCGCCTCGGATTGCAGCCGATGGCGCGCATCGTCGGCTACGCGCAGGCCGGCGTCGACCCGAAGGTGATGGGCATCGGCCCCGTCCCCGCGACGCGGAAGCTGCTCGCGGAGACCGGCGTGTCGCTCGACGACATCGACCTCATCGAGTTGAACGAGGCGTTCGCCGCGCAGGTGCTGGCGTGCGATCGCGAGCTGCATCTCGATCACGCGAAACTCAACGTGCACGGCGGCGCGATCTCGCTCGGACATCCGATCGGCTGCACCGGCGCGCGCATCACGACGACGCTCCTGCACGCGCTGCAGTCGCGCGACAAACGCCTCGGGCTGGCGACGTTGTGCATCTCGGGCGGGATGGGCATCAGCATGCTGGTCGAAAAATGCTGACGTTTACTGACTCGCATTGCCACGTCACGATGTCCGGCGGCGCCGATGCGCTGGCGCGCGCACGCGAGGGCGGCGTGCGCGGCTTCGTCGTGCCGGCGACGAAACTCGACGATTCGCCGCAGGCCGTCGCCATCGCGCAGCAGCACGACGACGTCTGGTCGGCGGTCGGCTTTCATCCGCACGAGGCGAAGGACTGCGACGACGCGGCCTTCGCGGAGATCGAGCGGCTGGCGAAGAGTCCGCGCGTCGTGGCGATCGGCGAGTGCGGACTCGACTACCACTACATGCACTCGCCGCGCGAGACGCAGCTCGCGGTGTTCGAGCGGCACATTGACCTGGCGAAGCGGCTCGGCCTGCCGATCATCGTGCACAACCGCGAGTCGACGGAGGACATGGTCGAGATCCTGGCGCGGAGCGGCGCGCGCGGCATCCTGCACTCGTACACCGAGTCGCTCGACGTCGCGCGGCGGCTCGTCGACCTCGGCTGGTTCATCTCGTTCTCCGGCATCGTCACGTTCCGCAGCGCGGAGTCGCTGCGCCAAGTCGCGCGCGCGCTGCCGCACGACCGCGTGCTGATCGAGACCGACACGCCGTACCTCGCGCCGGTGCCGTTCCGCGGCCGCGACAACGAGCCGGCGTTCGTGGTCAAGATCGCCGAGCTGCTGGCGACGCTGTGGGGCGTGCCGCTCGAGGAGGCCGCCGCGCGGACCACGGCAAATTTCGAGGAAGTGTTCTCGGTTAGACTTCCGGCAAAGTGAGCAGCCAGCAGCCCGATCTCTCCGTCGTCTTCCCCGTTTTCAACGAGGAGGAGAACCTCCCCATCCTGCTCGACGAGATCGCGAAAGCGCTCGACGGCAAAGGGTGGTCTTACGAGATCGTCGCCGTCGACGACGGCTCGCGCGACCGCAGCCTCGCGGTGCTGCGGGAGCAGCGGGCGAAGCATCCGGCGCTGCGCATCCTTTCGTTCGAAAAGAACAGCGGCCAGACCGCGGCGCTCGATGCGGCGTGGCGCGCCGCGCGCGGGCGTTTCGTCGTCTCGCTCGACGCCGACCTGCAGAACGATCCGGCCGACATCCCGCGCATGATGCAGAAGCTCGACGAGAGCGGCGCCGACATGGTCATCGGCGTCCGCGTCAACCGCCACGACACCTGGTCGCGCAAGATGCAGTCGCGCATCGGCAACGGCGTTCGCAACTGGATCACAAACGACGACATCACCGACACCGGCTGCTCGCTCAAGCTCGTCCGCCGCGCCGCCATCGACCGCGTGACGCTCTACACCGGCATGCACCGCTTCCTCCCGACGCTCGTCCGGATGCGCGGCTACAAGGTGATCGAGATGCCGGTCAATCACCGCGCGCGGCAGTTCGGCGTCTCGAAGTACGGCGCGATGAACCGCGCATTCCGCGGCCTCGCGGACTGCTTAGCGGTGCGCTGGATGTCGAAGCGGATGCTGGATTACAAGGTGCGTGAAGAATGAGTAGTTGGTCGATAGTAGGTAGTCTCGACCTTAGACCAACTACTAGCTACCAGTCATGATCTGGGACCTCTGGCTCATCGTCGGCTTCGCCGGACAGTTCGTCTTCGCCGCGCGTTTCATCGTTCAGTGGATCGCCTCGGAGCGCGAGAAGCGGAGCCATGTGCCGGTGCAGTTCTGGTATCTGTCGCTCGTCGGCGGCGCGGTCACGACCGTCTACGCAATCCATCGCCGCGATCCTGTGTTCATCGTGGGACAGGCATCGGGACTGGTCGTTTACATCCGCAACCTGATGCTCATCCATCGCCATGCTGAACAAGACCCAGCGCAACCTTCTCCTGCAGATCGCTCGTGAGTCCATCGCCGCCGTGCTCGACGGCCGGCAGCCCCAAGTCGACGAAAGCCGCGTCGACGACACGCTCCGCAAACCGGCCGGCGCCTTCGTCACGCTGAAGACGCACGACGACGACCTGCGCGGCTGCATCGGCTCGCTCCAGCCGGTCGCGCCGCTGTTCCAGGCGGTGTCGATGAGCGCCGTCAACGCCGCGTTCCGCGACCCCCGCTTCCTCCCGCTGCAGAAGCCCGAATTCGACGAAATCTCGATCGAGATCTCGGTCATGGGACCGATCCTCCGCTGCTCGCCGGAAGACGTGGTGGTCGGCCGCGACGGTCTGATCATCAGCTATGGCCGCAACGCCGGCCTGCTGCTGCCGCAGGTCGCCACCGAGTACGCGTGGACCCGCGAGGAGTTCCTGCGGCACACATGCGTGAAGGCCGGACTCCCTCCCGACACGTGGCAAAAGCCCGGCTGTCAGATCGAAAGATTCGAAGCGGAAGTGTTCGGGGAGAGCGAGCTCTTGAGCGATTGAGCCGTTGAGCTCTTGAGCCAAAAAGCTAAACGGCTCAATAGCTTAACCGCTCAACAGCTCTGTTCGCGAATATTCCGCTTCTTCGCGCTCGTTTTACTGCGCACTTTGGCAAATAACCTCAAGGGTTCCTCCGCGACTCATTTCGCCAGACTACGTCGCGCGGCGCAGAAACGCCCGCTCCTTCGCCTCCTCGGCGGCCGGGGCGCGGCCACGCTCGCGCTCGCGGGGATGCTTTCCGCCGGAGGCCTCACGCAGGCCCTCGACGGCGTCCACTTCCTCATCCGCAAAGACCTCGACTCGGTCCGCGTCGTCAAGCAGGACGGCGGGAACGCCGAGGTCGTCGCGAAGATCGATGATGGCTTCGCCGGCAACTCGCTCTTCAAGCTGTCGCGCGCGCTGCCCGACAGTCTCGTCACGCGCGAGAACTCGCTCTTCAGCGACCGCTGGATCGCCACCGCGCAGCCGGTGCCGCAGCAGCGCAAGCGCGACGTCTTCCACGAGGAGATGGCGCGCATCAACAACGTCATCAAGCGCGACTTCTTCGCCAGCGCGGTCCCGTTCGGCACGATCATCCACGACAAGGCGGAGAAGTACGACCTCGACCCGGCGCTCGTCGCCGCGGTGGTCGAGACCGAATCGCGTTTCCACACCCGCGCACGCTCGCAGGTCGGCGCGCAGGGCCTCATGCAGCTCATGCCGCGCACCGGCCGCTGGATGGGCGCCCGCAACCTCTACGACCCCGAACAGAACGTCGAGGCCGGCGCCAAGTACCTCAAGTACCTCTCCGAGCGCTTCGACGGCAACCTCAAGAAGACGATCGCCGCCTACAACGCCGGCGAAGGCAACGTGAAGCGCTACAACGGCGTGCCGCCCTTCCGCGAGACGCGCCAGTACGTCAACCGCGTCATGACCCACTACGCCAAACGCCAGCAGCAGATCCGCCAGTACGACCAGAAGCACGGCGCCGGCGTCCCGGTCGAGGCACAGGTGGACGGCGTGGTCGCGGTGAGGTAGTTGGTAGTTAGTCGTTGGTAGTTGGCCGTTCGCCGTAGTGTGCGGCGTGTTTTTTCTACTGCCAACTGCCCCCTGTCCCCCGCCGACTTTGACTCCTATCCCTTTCTGCGCTAACGTTTTCGGGTCAATTTGTCTCGAAACGCTGGGAGGGGACAATGGTCAGTGTGCGTCGGGTGGCTCCCGTTCTCCTGCTTGTGATGGCGATGCCTGTTTTCGCTGCGGCGAAGAAGTCGTCATCACATCCGCCGCGCGAGCTCCATCGCGTCGGCGATCACTACACGCCGTATAACCCGCCCGATCCGTCCACCTACGCGACGGACGCGAAGACTTACACCATCAAGGCCGGCGACACGCTCTGGGCGCTCGGAAATCAGTTCTACGGCAACGCCTACCTCTGGCCGCAGCTGTGGGAGGCGAACACCTGGATCACCGACGCGCACTGGATCTACCCCGGTGACACGCTGCTGGTCGAAGGTGAGGCCAACAAGACCGCCGCTGCGGTCGACACCGGCACCGCCGCGACGACCACGCAATCGGCGCAGACGTCCACCGATCAGAGCCAGACGGCGCAGAACACCGTCCCGATGACCACGGCCGAGATCGCGCCGGTCATCGGACCGCCGGTCGCGCTCGGCACCGAATGGGACATCTACTGCTACGGCTACATCGGCGATCCGCACGAGCCGATGCCGAACTCGATCTCGTCGTTCGAAGACGTCGAGGTGCTCTACCAGCCGGGCGCCGAGGAGCAGACCAACGGCGTCACCACGGGCGACCTGATCTACATCGATGGCGGCACTGCCACGGGCATCATGCCGGGCGAGGTTTACCAGGTCGTCGAGCCGGGCGACCTCGTGTATCACCCGCGCACGAACACTCTCCTCGGCCGCTACTACGATTTCCGCGGCCAGGTCCGCATCCTCTGTGCCGACGACCACAGCGCGCGCGCCATCGTCACGCAGTCGTGCAAGGAGATCCACGACGGCGCGCGGCTCAAGCCGTGGCCGCAGCTACCGATTCCTCTCGCCCGCATCCCCGCGCTGCCGGGCTTCTGCGACAACCCCACCGGCAAGACCGGCGGCTACATCGTCTCGTCCGCCGGCTGGGAAGGGGCGCTCGGCGAAGGCAACCTCGTGACGGTCGACCTCGGGCGTGACGATCAGGTCCAGCCCGGCGACTTCTTCACGGTCTGGCGCGAGAGTCCCGTCATCGGCCAGCCCCGCCAGGTCCTCGGCGAGATCGGCATCCTCACCACCGAGTCCCACACCGCGACCGCCCGGATCATGGACATGCGGAGGACGATGGTGGCGGGAGACCGGATCGAGGCCAAATAAGTGCTGAGTGCTGGGTGCTGAGTGCTGAGCACGCAGGACCCAGCACGCAGGACCCAGCACTCTCGCTCGCGTCGTGTACAATTCGCGGGCTCGGGTCCATAGCTCAGCGGTTAGAGCTACCGGCTCATAACCGGCAGGTCCCAGGTTCGAATCCTGGTGGACCCATCGACGCGATGATGAAGGGATCGATCATTCACCGAAATCTCATTGAGCACCACCCGCACATCGCGGCCACACCGTTCCGCACAGGCGTTCCGATCGAGGAACGCCTTTTTTGTCTCCGGAGGAGAGGTTGAGCGCAGACGTCGAAAAATTGTGGGAGCTTCAAACCGTTCTTTCTCAACTCGCAGACCGTGAAAAGGCGATGAGCGTCAAGCCCGAGGCCTTTGCCATGGTCGACCGCGAGTACCAGCAGTCGAGCGAGGAGATGGAACGGCTCAATCAATCGCTCGAGACACTCGGCAAAGAGCGCCGCCGCGTCGAAGGGGAGCTTTCGGACCAGCAGGAGCTGCTCAAGAAATATCAGGGGCAGCTAATGCAGGTGAAAAACCAGCAGCAGTACGCCGCGGCCTGGAAAGAGATCGACGCCTCGCGCAAGCACGTCAAGGAGCTCGAGGAATCGCTGCTCAAGACGATGACGGAGATCGAAGGCATCCAGGGGCAGCTCGACGAGCGCAAGTCGCGCTTCGACGACCTCAAGTCGCGTCACGACGCGGCGCACGCGGAGTGGCAGTCGTCGCTCGGCGACCTCCGCGGCGAAGCCGCAGCGTTGCGCAAAAAGGCCGACCAGCTGGAGGCCGCGCTCCCCGACCAGCCGCGCCGCGAGTTCCAGCGGACGTTCAAGCAGCGCGGCGGCATCGCGGTGGCGAAAGTGGTCAACGACTCCTGCACGTCGTGCCGCACGCGCATCCGTCCCGCGCTCGCGCAGCGTCTGCGCCGCGGCGAGATGGTCATCTGCGAAGGGTGTCACCGAATCCTGTACCTGGAGAAGACCCAATCCTGAAAATCACAGCCTTCGTCGACGGTGCATCGCGCGGTAATCCCGGCCCTGCAGGTTACGGCGTCTACATGACCACGGACTCCGGCGAGATCATCGAGGTCTGCGGCTACCTCGGCACGACCACGAACAACGTCGCGGAGTACGCCGGCCTCCTCGAAGCGCTGGCCGTGGCGCAATCCGAAGGGGCCACCGAGGTGGAGATCGTTTCGGATTCGCTGCTGCTCGTGCAGCAGATGCTCGGCAAGTACCGGGTCAAGCATCCGAACCTCATCCCGCTCTACAACAAGGCGAAGACGCTGACGCGCGGCTTCCGCCGCTTCTCCATCCGCCACACGCTGCGCGCCGGCAACAAGGACGCCGACCGGCTCGCGAACAAGGCGGTCGATCGCGCCGACGGCCGCAGCCTCGAGAGACGTCATGCTGGATCGTGATGCCGTCCGCGCGAACGTCGCGGCAGTCGAGGCGAAGATCGCCGCCGCCTGTGCCCGCGCCGGCCGCAAGCGCGATGAGGTGACGCTCGTCGCGGTGACGAAAACGTTCCCCGCCGCGGCGATCGATTACGCCGTCGCCGCCGGCATCACGGATGTCGGCGAGAACCGCGTGCAGGAAGCGCGCGACAAGCAGCCGGAGACGACGGCGAAGGCGCGCTGGCACCTCATCGGACACCTCCAGTCGAACAAGGCGAAGGACGCGGTGCGGCTCTTCGACGTGATTCAGACCATCGACTCGCTCGACCTCGCGGAGAAGCTGGCGAAGGCGGCCGGCGGCAAGCGGATCGAGGCGCTGCTGCAGGTCAACATCGGACGCGAGCCGCAGAAGAGCGGCATCGAAGTCGATGACGTCGTGACCGTCGCGCAGCAGGTCGGCAGTCTGCTGGATCTGCGCGGACTGATGGCCATCCCTCCACACGGAGCTCCGGAAGAAACGCGCGCATACTTTCGCGAGCTGCGCAAATTGCGCGACGAGCTCGCGCTGCCCGAGCTTTCGATGGGGATGAGCGAAGACTACGAGACGGCGATCGAGGAAGGGGCGACGATCATTCGCGTCGGCCGCGCCATCTTCGGGGAGCGGGGCTGATGCAGAAGACCGCGCTGGTCCTCGCGCCGATCCTGAACGTCGTGTTCATGGTGTTCAACATCATCATCTGGACGGTCTTCGCCTGGGTGATCCTCTCGTGGGTCCTCTTCTTCGCGTCGCAGACATCGTTCCGCTGGCGCTATCGCGGCGTCTTCAACGTGCTGGTGCAGCTCAACGACATCTTCACGCGGATGACGCATCCGCTGCTCCGCCCGTTCCGCCGCTTCCTCCGCCGCTGGGACACCGCGGGCATCGACTGGTCGCCGCTGCTGCTGCTGATCTTCATCTATCTGCTGCGCGCGATCATCGAAGGACTCTGGCAGCTTATACTGTTGAAATAACTTCGTGCCGGGAGGGGGTAGTCGATGCAGAACCTGACACCGCTCGAGATCCAGAAGGCCGTTTTCTCGCGGAAATTCAAGGGGTACAACACGGACGAGGTGCGCGGTTACCTCTACCTCGTCGCGGAAGAGATCGAGCGCGTCCTCAAGCAGAACGATGAGCTGATGCGCGAGAACGCCCACCTCCGCGAGGACCTCGAGGAGCACACCCAGCGCGAGCGCATCCTCAAGGACACGCTCCTCTCCGCCCAGCGCGTCTCGGAAGAGGTGAAGGCCAACGCGCAGAAGGAAGCGGAGCTGATCGTGAAGGACGCCGAGCTGCTGTCGGAGCGGCTCATCGCCCAGGCGATGTCGCGCGTGACAGACCTCGAACGCTCGATCCAGGACCTCAAGCTGGAGCGGAAAGCGGTCCGGTCCCGGTTGCAGTCGACGCTCGACATCGTGCAGCAGATGGTGGCCCTCGACGCGGAACAGGAAGCGAACGAGCTGCCGATCACGTCGATGCGCCGCGCCAGCGCCCAATCCTGATGTTGTTGGTCCGCAACCTTCGCCAGCTCGCGACCCCCCTCGGCCGCACCGGCGCGCGCGGGCGTACGATGCGCGACCTCGAAGTCATCGACGACGCGGTCCTCGTGATCGACGGCGACCGCTTCGCCTACGCCGGCCGCGAGCGCGACATGCCGCGGTTCGACATCACCGAGGACGTCGACGCGCGCGGCGCGACGGCGATCCCCGGCTTCGTCGATTCGCACACGCACATCCCGTTCGCCGGCTTCCGCGAGTCGGAGTTCAACCGGCGGCTGCAGGGGGAGACGTACGAGCAGATCGCCGCGTCGGGGGGCGGCATCGCGTCCAGCGTGCGCGCGACGCGCGCGGCCTCCGAGGAGCAGCTCACGCGCAACGTCGAAGCCCGCGCACGCATGATGGCGCGCTACGGCACGACGACAGCCGAGGCGAAGAGCGGATATGGGCTGAATCTCGATGATGAGTTGAAGCAGCTTCGCGCGATCCGCGCGGCCGAATCTCCGGTGCGGCTGGTTCCGACGTGCCTCGCGGCGCACGAGTTTCCGCCCGAGGGACGGGCGGGTTGGGTGGATCGGATCGTCGAAGAGATTCTGCCGGCGGTCGCGCGCGAGAAGCTCGCGGTCTTCTGCGACGCCTTCGTCGAGCGCGGCGTCTTCACGCGAGACGAAGGGGAGCGCGTGCTGCGCGCCGGCGTGGCGCACGGCCTGGTCCCGCGCCTGCACGCCGACGAGCTCTCCGACACGCGCGGCGCCTCGCTCGCCGCGGAGCTCGACGCCGCCTCGGCCGATCACCTGATGCACATCAGCGAGGACGGCATTCGCGCCCTCGCGCGCTCCGGAACGGTGGCCAACCTCCTCCCCGGAACGAGTTTTTTCCTGATGTCCGACCGTTACGCGCCGGCGCGGCGGCTGATCGACGAAGGGGCCATCGTCTCGCTGTCGACCGACTGCAACCCCGGCTCGTCGATGACCGAGTCGATGCAGATCGTGATGCAGCTGGCGACGTTGCAGATGAAGATGACGGTCGAGGAATCGCTCACCGCCGCCACGCTCAACGGCGCGCACTCACTGCGGCTGGCCGGCGAGATCGGCTCGATCGAAGCGGGCAAGCGCGCCGATTTCGTCCTGCTCGACGCGCCGTCGTACCTCCACCTCGTCTATCACTTCGGGGTGAACCTGGTGCGCGAGGTGTGGCGCGACGGCCGCCCGATCTAATCCTTCTCCCCCGCCGCGCGGGGGAGAAGGTGCCGCAGGCGGATGAGGGGGCGCTCGTCGCGACAGGCACGGCCCCTCACCCGCCTTCGGCACCCTCTCCCCGCCGACGCGGGGAGAGGGATACGAGGCGCGAGTAGAGCAACTCCGCCGAATCGTTCTTCGCCTCGAACGTGCATCCCGCGATGTGCGGCGTGACGATCAGCCGCGGATCATCGGGAAACGTCCGCCCGGGCGGCTCGGGATCGAAGACGTCGATGGCCAGGCCGCCGAGGTGATCGGACGCGAGCGCGGCGAGCGCGGCGTCGAGGTCGAGCACTTCGCCGCGGGCGGCGTTGATGAGGATCGCGCCGCGCGGCAGCATCGCCAGTTGCGCGGCGGCGATCATGTTGCGCGTCTCATCCGTGAGCGGCACGTGCAGAGTCACGACGTCGCTGGTTCGTAGTAGTTGGTCGATGGTCTCGATCTCGGCCTCGGGCACGTACGGATCGTAAGCCGACACTTGCATCCCGAACGCGCGCGCGAGCCGCGCCACGCGCGTGCCGACGTTGCCCAGTCCGATGATACCGAGCCGGTAATGCCGCAGCTCGTGACGCGTGGCGCAATCGCCGCGTGCCCACGTGCCGTGTGCCACCTCGCGCACGTAGCGCGGCACCGTGCGCGTCAGCGCGATGATGTGCCCGATCACCAGCTCCGCGACCGCATTCGCATTCACGCCGGGGAGGTTGATGACCTCGATCCCGCGTGCCTTTGCCGCATCGAGATCGATGTTGTCGATGCCGCTCGTCCCTTGTGCGATGAAGCGCAGCTCCGGCGCTCGATCGAGCATTGCGGCGTCGACTTTGTTGATCGTGCGCGTGATCACGATCTCGGCAGGGGAGAGGTCGTCGATGAGCGTGAAGTTCGCGTCGGCGCGCAGGAGCTCGATGAGTCGCGGCTCGACGTCGGCTGCGATGAAGACACGCAGAGGCATCGGCCGATCATAGCCTTCTCCCCGCGTGGCGGGGAGAAGGTGCGCGAAGCGCGGATGAGGGGCCGTGCCACGTGCGAAGGAGTCCCCCTCATCCGCCTGCGGCACCTTCTCCCCCGCGCCGACGGGGGAGAAGGCTATGATCCTTCCGATTGAAGCTCCGCAAGCATTCCGTGGCGCTGGTGGCGCTCGGGCTCTTCCACTTCGTTTTCTTTTTCCCCGTCATTTACATGGGGCGCGTCGTCTCGCCGAACGACGTCTTCCGCAATTACGATCCGTGGTCGTTCACGCGGCGGGTGCCGACGCAGAACTCGCTGATCAACGATCCGCCGACGTCGTACTACACGCTGATGTCGCTGGCGAAGCACGACCGCGCGGCGTTCAACTGGAACCCCTTCGTCGCCAGCGGCATCCCCGGCTGGGGCTCGACTGCCGCCGCCGTTCTTTCACCGTTCGTGTTGATTCCGTCGCTCACCGTGCCGCTGCCGTGGGTCTACACCGCGCTGATTTTTCTCAAGCTGAACGCCGCGTTCTGGTTCGCCTACTTCTGGCTGCGCGAGGAACGCCTCGGCAAACGCGGCGCGGCGATCGGCGCGCTGATCGTCGCGGCGGCGGGCGTGATCACCGTCCGCTGGCTCTGGCAATCGACGAACGCCTCGGCGCTTTATCCCGCGCTGCTCTGGCTCGTGCGGCGCACGTTCAACGGCAAGCGGAACTCGATCCCGCTGATGGTACTGATCGCGTTGGCGTATGCGTTTGCGGGCTTTCCTGCCGCGATGGCGTACGGCGCGTACGTCGCGCTCGCGTATTCGATCGTCCTGGCGATCCGCACGCGCCGCGTTCCGTGGCGTGAGCCGATCGCGGCGGTCATCGCCTTGATGATCGCCACGCCGTTTCTCGTGCCATACGTGCAGCTGGTCCGCCGCACCGGCTATCTCGAGACGCGCGAGCGCATCAGTCTCGATTACCACTTCCCGCTGCAGCACGTGCGGATGTTTCTTTTCCCCGACGCCCTCGGCAATCCCGCGTTCAAGAACTGGGTCGGCGATCCGCGATTGCGCGCGTTCAACAACTACTACGAAGCGACGATCTACCTCGGCATCGTCACGATCGTGTTGTTGTTGATTGGACTCTTCGCACGCCGGGCGAACACTCGTTGGTTCTGGCTCGCCACGCTCATCCTCCTCGTCGCCGCACTCTTCGGCGGCGCGCCGTTCCTCGGCTATCTGCCCGGCATCAAATACTCGTGGCTCACGCGCTTGACGATCGTGTTGCCGCTCCCCGCCGGCTATCTCGCGGCGGCCGGCGCATCGCTGCTCTCGCGACGCCGCCACGTCATCGCGTTCATGCTCGCCGCCGCCGTGGCGTGGGACCTCGGCCTCTTCGCCGGCCGTTTCTATCCATACCTCGAGCCGCATGAGGCGGACGTGCCGGTCACGCCGACGATCGCGTTCCTGCAGGCGCAGCCGCGACCGTACCGCGTCGCGCCGATGATGAATTACATGTTCCCGAACTCCTCGGAGCTCTTCCGCATCGAGGACGCGCGCAGCCATTTCAGCTCCGAGGCGAAGTACCGGCAGCTGCTGCAGCGCATCGATCCGAGCGCGTGGGGCGGCTTCGCGACCGTGCTCGAATTCGACAGCCGCACGTTCAACTTCGCCGATCCGCTCGTGAACATGCTCGGCGTCCGCTACGTGATCGAGCACAAGGCGATCGACATCATCAAGTGGTCGATCTTCGGCGCGACGAAGCCGGGCGTCGTCGAAAAAGGTCTCTTCGCGATGAAACCCGGCGTCACGGCGTGGCGCACGATCAAGGTCGATGCGCAGCCGTTCTACGCCATCGAGCTGCCGGTCGGCGCGGAGCCGGTGGTGAAGGCCGGACCGCACCTCGAAGTGACGTTGACGAAAGACAACGCGGTGATTTATCGCCGCAACTTCACGGTCGAGGACTGCAACGCGCTCGGCAAGATCTACGTGCCGCTGCACGCGCGGCTCGGCGCGAGCGTCGTGCTGCGGCTCCGCACCTGGGGCATGCGCGCGTCGCTCCTCGGCGCGAGCGACGGCTCGTTTTTCTTTGGCCGCGTGACCACGCCGCTGATCTTCGACCGCGAGCTGCCGGACGGCCGCATCTTCCGCAACGTGGCCGAGGTGCCGCGGTTCCATCCGGTGTCGCGCGTGCGCGCGATGTCGGACGACGAGATGCTGGCGCGGCGCGATTTCGATTTCGCGGAGGAGGCGGTCGTCGCGCCCGACGCGAAGGTCGAGGCGCATCCGACCGACGCGCGGATCGAGCGATTGCTCTACGGCGATGCGCGATCGAAGCTGCACGTGAATGCCTCGCAGCCGTGGTTCCTCGCGTCGTCGGAGAAGCTGACGCCGGAGCTGCGGATCACCATCGACGGCGCCGAGGCGAAGGTCGTGCCGATCAACGTCCTCTTCGCGGGAGCGAGCGTGCCGGCGGGGAAGCACACCATCGTGTTCGAGCGAAAGATCGGCCGCGGCTGGTGGTGGGTGAGCGCGCTCGGCGTGCTGCTGTTCGCTACTTCACTTCTGCCACCAGGATTATCTGGTAGGCGAAAAGCGACCGCCACACGCGCGTGATGATCGACAGCATGCGCTCGCCGATCCGCAGCAGCGGCTCGGGCGTGAAGCGGCCGATGATCAGGCGCAGCGGCACCGACGAGCCGCGCGTGGCGAGCACGCGAAAGCCGGCGGCTTCGATCTCGCGGCGGATCGTGCGCAGTGTGTAGAAGCGGAGATGCGTGCTGTCTAGGATGCCGCGGTCGCGGTACTCGAAGACGCCGAAGAGCAGCCCGAGGCGAACCGTGATGTTCGCGATGTTGGGGACGGAGATGAAGATGCGGCCCTTCGGCGCGAGCGCTTCGCGGATCAGCGCGAGCAGGCGCGGCGCATCGCGAAGGTGCTCGATCACGTCGGCCGCGACGATCGCATTCGCGCCGCCGGGGAGGTGCTTCACTTTCTCCAGGTCGCTGATCACCGCGGCGTCGAAATGCTCGTGCAGGTCGGCGATGCAATCGCTGTTGTACTCGAAGCCGATCGTGCGGCTGAAGCGCGCGCGCACCGCGGCGCCGAGCTCACCGCCGGCGGCGCCGAGGTCGATGAGCGTGCCGCCGTTCGAGGCGTAGCGGCTGATCAGATCGATGAGGATCCGATGGCTGCTCCCTTCGAAATCCTTGAAGGTGTAGACGTTCGGCATCTCAGTAGTCCGACCACGCGCGGCCGTGCGCGTCGAGTCCCTTCGCGCCGCTGCGGACGTTCACGACGAAGCTCTCCGGCTTCTTCGATTGCTCGGTGAAGTCGCCACTGCCCACGCTCTCTTCGAGCTCCGTCTGCCACGTCGACCGCGAGCCGGTCACCGGATCGCGCGGGATTTTCGGCAGTTCGTTCAGCGCGCGCGGATAGCGGCCGTGTGATTTGCGGAAGGCATCGATCTCGTTGCGCAGCAGCGTCACCGCCGCGGTCATGTCGCGCATGCGGACCTCGTCCGCTTTCTTCTTCCGGCTCTGGGCCAGCATGGCCGCGAGTGTGCTGAGCATGATGATGGCGACGATAGCAATTACGAGTGGGGCGCGCGACCGGCGGGCGAGCCGCGGATGCGTATCCAAATTACGTGATCCCGACTTCGCTGTTGTCGCCGACCATGAAGCGGTACGCCACCGGCTTGCGGTGCGTGCGGCCGATCTTCACGTTCTTGCCGATGAGGCTCGCCTCGATGCGGCCGTCGACGTGGCTGAGGCTGGAGTTTTCGAGCACGATCGAGTTCTCGATCTCGCAGCGCTCCACCACGCACTTGTTGCCGATCGACGTGTACGGGCCGACATACGCGTGCACGATGCGCGCGTCGCAGCCGATGATCGCCGGGCCGCGGACGACGGAGTCGACGATTTGCGCGCCGGCCTCGATCACGACTTTCCCTTCGATCGCGCTGTCGCCGTCGATGGTGCCGCGCACGTCGCGCTCGAACGTGTCGAGCACCGTGCGGTTGGCTTCCAGCATGTCCTCGATCTTGCCGGTGTCCTTCCACCAGCCCTTCACGATGTGCGGATGGACGGAATAGCCGTTGTCGAGCAGCCACTGGATGGCGTCGGTGATCTCGAGCTCGCCGCGCTTCGACGGCTTGATCGCTTTCGCCGCTTCGAAGATGTGCTCGTCGAACATGTAGACGCCGACGAGCGCGAGGTCTGACTTCGGCTCGGGCGGCTTCTCGGTCAGCTTCACGACCTTCGTGCCGTCGAGCTCCGCCACGCCGAACTGCGAGGGATTCGGCACGCGGGTCAGCAGAATCTCGCTGTTGCAGTTGATGGAGCGGTACTCCTCGACCAGCGGCGTGATGCCGTGCTGCAGGAGGTTGTCGCCGAGGTACATCACGAACGGAGAGTCGCGCAGGAACGGCTCGGCGGTGAGGACGGCGTGGGCGAGGCCGCGCGGCGCGTCCTGCTCGATGTAGTGGATGCTCGCGCCGTAACGCACGCCGTCGCCGATGCAGTCGCGGATCTCCGCGCCTGTCTCCGGCGAGACGATGATCGCGATGTCGCGGATCCCCGCCGCGACGATCGCCTCGATGCCGTAGACCAGCACCGGCTTGTTCGCCACCGGGATCAATTGTTTGGCGGAGGTGTAGGTCAACGGGCGCATGCGCGTGCCCTTGCCGCCGGAGAGGATGAGGCCCTTCATGGGTTGTTGTCGCATCAGTGCGTGCCGATCGTTCCGACGTTCTTGAGTGTGATCGCGATGCTCACGTTCCAGTCCTTCTTCTCCGTCGGGACGTAGACGAGGAACTGCCGGTATTCGAGGGCGACGCCGTAGCACGACGCGGTGCTGCCGATGAGGTAACGCTGCTCGAGGAACTTGCCGGTCTTCGCGTCGTAGTTGATCTGAATGTCGCCGCGGATTCTATCCTTGAGCAGCGACGAGCCGCTGTTGAGTCGGATCTGGCTGGAGCCGCCGCTGACCTGCCCCGGTTGCTTGAACGACGCGAACCAGGTGAAGCCGAGATATTTGTCGGTGTTCTTGCCGGTGCCGACGAGGTTCGCCGAGAGGCTGGTCTGGTCGATCTGGTGCGACACGTTGCCGAACGTCGTCGACGCATCGAGCGTGATCGACTGGTACGGATTGATGTGCAGCCCCGCCACGAGCGGCGTGAATTTCTGATTGAGATCGATCGTCGACGACGAGCCGGTACTGCCGCTCGTCGTGCTGGTGAACGGCTTCGACAGCGACACCGTCTGCCGCAGCGAGAACGACATGATCTCGCGCGGTGAGACGTTCGGTCCCGACTCCTTGCCGATGATGCGCTGCGTCAGCGAGTACTCCACCGAGTCGCGCACGATCGGGAGGAACGGCGAGTCGACGGTGTCGAAGCGGATCACGCGGTCCTGATCGTTGACGCTGCTCGTGTAGATGTAGCGGACGCGCGGCTCGATGAGGTGCTTGAGCCGCGTGAAGCTGCCGACCTTGCGGTTGAAGATGCGCGAGAACGACGGGCCGACGACTTCGACCTGCCCCTGCGCGTAGCGGCGGTTGATCGGGTCCTGCACCGTCTCCTGCGGCATGCCGGGATTGTTCGCCGTCGCCGGGTCGAGGCTTTGCGAGTAGTAGGTGTCGCGTATCGAGATCTGCGGCCGGATCGAGAGCCACGGCGGCGTGCGCAATTGCAGCGAGAGCGTCGGGAAGACGTCGGTGCGGAAGTAGCTCGCCGCCGGACCGTTGATCAGGCCACTCGTCTCCAGGTGCGACGCCGACGACTCGACCGCGAAGTAGAGCGGCGTCCCGAGGATGCGCTGCGGGTACATGCGGAACTGCAGCGACGGCAGCTGCTGGAAGCGCTGCTTGAGGATCGGCGAGTTCGCGTCGTTCGGATCGGAGTGCCCGAGGACGATGTCGCGCCGGTCGGTGAGGAAGTTGAGCGAATAGCCGGGCCAGTTGCGCGTGAGGTACGCGGACGAGTAGATGTTCGACAGCGTGTGCAGCCGCGGATCGCGGGCCCAGCGGCGGAAGAAGTCGAGATCGGAGAAGTCCTCCATGTCGACGACGCCGCGGAAGCCGCCCGGCAGGTTGTCCTGCGCGTGGCGGAACTGGTAGCGCCACTGCTCGCGCTTCGCGCCGGCATCGTGGACGGCGTACGCATCGAGCTCGCCGATCTTCACGTTCTGCGACGGCAGATAGCGGATCACCGTGCCGATGCCGTTGTAGCCCTTCGTGTTCAGATCGCCGTAGATCGTGGCGTCGACGCTGTTGCCGAAGGGGATGAAGTAGCCGATCTCGAAGCGCGGGCCGAAGTCGCCGCCGAACGAGACGCGCGGGATCAGGAAGCCCTGCGAGCGATCTTTTTTCGTCGGCCAGATCAGGCGCGGCGACCAGATGATCGGCATGTCGTGCGCGCGGAACGTGACGTCGCGCAGGTGCGCGTAGTCGTCCATCGTCACGGTGGCGTCCTTGACGTGGAACGACCACGCCGGCTTGTCGAGATCGCACGAGGTGAAGATGCCGTTGGTGAGGTGGTACGTCGTCTCGGCGGTCTTCTCGATCTTGTCGCCGCCGAAGGAGAGCGATTCGAACGTGCCGGTGCCGTTGAAGAAGGTGCCGAGCTTCGTGTCGAGATTGAACACGGAGTGATCGGCCGTGATGCGCGCCGGGCCCTGATCGACGATCACATGCCCCTCGGCCACCACATCTTTCGTTTTCAGGTTGATCGTGACCTTGTCGGCGGTCAGCTTGATGTCCTGATAGAAAACGTGGACGTCGTTTTCGAGCAGCGCGTATTCGTCTTTCTCGACCTCGACGCGCCCCTGCGGCGCCACCGTCCAGCGCACCTCGCCCCCTTTTTGTTTCGGGCCGGGAACGAACTTGAACTTGGTGTTTTGCTTGTAGTACTGCCCCGCCTGACCCATGTTCTTCCCTTGTGCGAGGAGGTGGGTGGCGGCGACGGTTGTGAGGAGGAGGACGATTGCGTGTCGGCGCAGTGCGGTCGTCGTCATTCGCGGCTTGCAATTGTATCTGACGACGAGCGAACTTCCTGATCGATCCGGCTCATCTCCTGCAACTGCATCCGCAGCTTGATGATCTCGACCTGGTACAGCCGCACTTCGTCTTCCGGGCGGTTGCGCTGCTGGCGTTTGCGCAGCGCGATCATGTTGGCGATGCGGACGAACTCGCGTCGCGCGCGCGGGTCGGCCCAGCCGGCGGCGCCAAGGCGGCGGATGGGGTGGGCCGCGATGCGGACGTCGTCGGAGTCGATGAACCCGAGGTTCGCCTCTTCGGTCAGCTCGCGCGTGACGTCGCGCCACTGCTTGAGCAGCGCGATGAGGCCGAGGAGCGGGATCAGGATCGTCGTCGTGATCGCGATGTTGCGGTCGGGCAGCCGGACGAAACGCGGCAGCAGCGCGCCGCCGATCGCCGCGAGCGCGGTGACCGCGTCGATCGCGATCTGCCGGCCGCGCCGGCTGACGTAGAACGCGGCGAACGTCACGCCGTAGCCGGAGATCGCGCCGGCGAGGACGCACTCGGCGAAGCGGAGGCATTGCTCGTGATCGTCGAACACGAGCGGCAGCGCGGCGGCGGCGCCGGTCAGCGAGCCGAGCAGCATGCCGTCGCCCGGCTCGCTTTCGCTGCCGGTCAGCCGCACATACAGCGCGGCCAGCGTCAGCACGATGCCGATCGCGACGTAGTGATCGTTGACGAAGAAAAAGAACGCGCCGGCGATGAGCCCGGTGATGATCGGCGTCGCCGCGTCTCGCCAGAAGAGCGCGTCGAGCGTGCGGAAGAAGCGCACCGCCGCGACGGCGGCGAAGAGTACGGCGATGAGGATGAGGGCGAGGACTGCGTCGGTCACGAAAGATCCGTCCCGCGGTCGATCGAGCGAATCGGATGCCGGAGGAAGTACCGCCGCGACCGCTCGATGTCCATCCGGATCTGGTTGGTCAGCTCGAGCGCCGAACGGAACTGCTGCTCGCGCCGCAACAGCTCGTGGAAGTAGAGACGGACCGTGTCGCCGTAGACGTTCGAGTCGAAATCGAAGATGTGACTCTCGATCGTCACGGCGTAGTTTTCGTAGAGCGTCGGCCGGACGCCGATGTTGGTCACGCTTTCGAAGCAGCGGTCGAAGCTCTCGAAGCGCGAGGTCGTGACGTAGACGCCCGAGCCGGGATAGAGCTCGTTCTGCGGATCGACGTTGACGGTGGGGAAGCCGATCTTGCGCCCGAGGCGGCGGCCGGTGGCGACGCGGCCGTCGATGAAGTAGGTGCGGCCGAGGGCCAGCGTGACCGAGCGCATGGAGCCTTTGGCGATGGCGTCGCGCACGAGCGAGCTGGAGACGCGGATGCCGCGGATCTTCACGTCGCCGATGCCGTGGACGTCGAAGCCGAAGCGCGCGCCGGCGGCCTGCAGCATGGCCAGGTTGCCTTCGCGTCCCGCGCCGAAACAGAAGTCGCGGCCGATGCGCACTTCGCTGACTTTCAGCGCGCCGACCAGGAATTGTTCGATGAAGTGCTCGGCCGTCCAGCGCGAGAACTCGTGCGTGAACGGCACGACCATCAGCGCGTCGACGCCGAGGTCGCGCAGCAGTTCCTCTTTCTGCGCCATGGTCAGGATCTGCTTCGGCACGCGGTCCGGCGCGACGATGGTCAGCGGATGCGGATGGAAGGTGATGACCGCGGAAGGCTTCCCCACCTCGCGCGCCCGCTCGATCACCCCGCGGATGATGGCCTGATGCCCGACATGCATCCCGTCGAAGTTGCCGATCGTGGCCACGCAGCCGCGGGGGAGGTCGGTTTGTTTGAGAGGGTCGTGGAGGACGAGCATTTTTAGTTTATGCCGAGCGAAGTCGAGGCATCACGGACGGCGCCGCGATGCATTCGCCACGAGCCGGGATCATGGCACAGACAGCGCGGCGCCGTCATTGGTCCCTCGACTTCGCTCGGGACCGGGGGCTACGCCAGATTCAACATCGGCACCGGCTGCGTGATCGCGTTAGAGCCGACTCGGAGAGTCTCTGCCGATGTACTCGAACGCGTCGATCAGACTGGCGATTGCCGATTCGGCCCACTTATTTCGTGAGCCACTTTGCCAGTCGCTTCTGCACTTCGGCGTGGCTCAGGACACGTCCGGCATCCGCGTCGTCCAGACCCTGCTGAATCTTCTGGCGGACGTAGATGTGATACTGAATGTCCTCGAGGGACGCATCCTCCGGAAGCATCTGGAGAATCTGCTCGACCTGATCCTTGGCTGTTTCCATGACGATTTCATTCTACCGATAGCGGGTCACGCCAGATTCAACATCGGCACCGGCTGCGTGATCGCGTTCCAGTCCGGGCCGGCCTCGCCGAGCATCACGGCGAACGAGTCGACCATCGCCGGATCCCACTTGCCGCCGGATGCTTCGCGGCGCAGCGTGGCCACGGCCGCTTCGTGTGACAGCGGCGCGGGGCGATACGAGCGGTGCGAGGTCAGCGCGTCGTATGCATCGACGATCGAGAGCAGGCGCACCTCGTACGGGATCGCGTCGCCGCGCAGGCCGTCGGGATAGCCGCGGCCGTCGTAGCGCTCGTGATGATGGCGGATCAGGCCGAGCACCTGCGTCAGCGTCACCAGCGGCCGCACCATCTCCTCGCCGATGACCGGGTGATCGATGACGCGCATGAACTCGTCGCGCGTCAGCGGGCCCTGCTTGTTCAACAGCGCCTCCGGCACCGCGATCTTGCCGATGTCGTGCAGCAGTCCGGCGATGCGGATGCGCTCCGCGTTTTCCGCGGGCAACCCGAGGTGCAGGGCGAACGTACGGGCGAGATCGCCGACGCGCTGCGAATGGCCGCGCGTGTAGCGGTCCTTCGCTTCGAGCGCGAGGGCGAGCGCGCAGATCACGTTCTGCGTCTGTTCGAGATCGGCGTGATAGTCGCGGATGCGCAGCAGCGACTTGATGCGCGTCAGCAGCTCCAGCCGGTTCAGCGGGTAGTTGATGAAGTCGTCGGCGCCTGCGACGATCGCTTCCTGCCGCATCTGGTTGTTGCGATGCGACGTCAGCACGATGACCGGGAGGAACTCCCAGCGCGGATCGCTGCGCAGCAGTTGCAGCGTCTGCGCGCCGTCCTGCACCGGCATCACGAGGTCGAGCAGCACGACGTCGATCGATTTTTTCTCCAGCAGGTCGAGAACGGTCGAGCCGTTCTCCGCGGTCGTCACGTCGAAGCCGGCCTCGTTGAGCGTGGCGGTCATCAGGTCGCGGTTCAGACGGTTGTCGTCGACGCAGAGCACGTGCGGCTGCCGCGCGTTGCGCGCGCGCATGTGGCGCGTCGTCGCCGCGGTCGGCATCTCTTCTTCGAGCGCGGTGATGAAGAGCTTCACCAGCTCCGGATCGAACGCGCCGGTCGCCGCTTCGTGTTGCAGTTGCGTCAGCGCGTCATGCTCGGTCGAGCCGTCCTCGTGATGGATCTTGTCGAAGCGGTTGGCGATGCCGACCACCTGCGCCTCGAGCGGGATCGACTCGCCGGCGATGCCGTCGGGATAGCCGCGGCCGTCGAAGCGCTCGTGATGCCAGCGGACGATCGGCAGGAACGAGCGGAAGGTCCGCATCGGCTCGAGGATCGACGCCCCCATCAGCGTGTGCTGCGCGACGATCTGCTCCTCCTCGGCGTCGAGCTCGCGCTTGGCCAGGAGGTGATCGGGGACGCCGATCTTGCCGAGGTCGTGGAGCATCGCGCCTTTGATGATCGTCTCGCGCTCGTCGGGCGACATCCCGAGCTTGTCGGCGAGGCGCGCCGCGTACGACGCCACGCGATGCACGTGGCCGCCGGTGCGCGGGTCCTTGTTCTCCAGCGCGCTCGTGAGCGTCATGATGATGTTCTCGCTCGAGTCGAGCTCCTTGCGCAGGTTGCGGATCTTGATCAGCGAGCGGATGCGCGTGCGCAGCTCTTCGCGGTTGATCGGCTTGTTGAGGAAATCGTCCGCGCCGCATTCGAGCGCGTGGATCTTGTCGTCCGTGCCGGTCAGCGCGGTGAGCATCAGGATGGGGATGGTCCGGCCGCCGGGCGAGCTCTTGATCATCGAGCACGCTTCGTAGCCGTCCATCACCGGCATCATCACGTCGAGGACGATGATCGAAGGGTTGTGTTTCGGATAGAGCTGCACCGCCTCGCGGCCGTCGCGGGCGACGACGACCTCGTAGCCCCAACCCCAGAGATACTCCTCCAGCAATTGCAGGTTCTGGTCGTTGTCATCGACAGCGAGAACCAGATCCCGCTCTCCTGAGACGCTGGAAGCCTCGGCTATGGACATATTGGATCGATCAACCCTGGTGGCGGCGATTATAGCGGTAGATGATGGGATCGCCTTCGGGTGGAGTGTCCGGCAATAAATAGTTGTTGAGCCTTGAGTCGATGACCTACTACGCCGAGCATGCCGTCGAGCTCAAGCGCGATCTCGCCGCCGAGATCCCGACGGACGAGCTGCGCGAGCTGCATCGCAAGCGGCCGCTGCTGCATGCGCTGATCGCGATCGGCAACGTGCTGGCGCTGATCGGCTCGGGCATCGCCATCGTCCATTTCGACCGCTGGTATCTCTGGCTGCCGTTCGCGTTCATCGCCGGTTTCGCGGTGTTCGATTTCACGGTGCTGCTGCACGAGGTGGTGCATCGCGCGGTGCTGCCGGAGTCGAGCGACCGCGCGTATCGCATCCTCGGATTGCTCTACGCGGTGCCGAGCGGCATCTCCGCGTCGCAGTTCACGAAGTGGCACCTCGATCATCACGCGGGACTCGGATCGGACACCGATGATCCGAAGCGTCACTACCTCTCGCCGAAGCGAAACGCGCGCTGGCTGAAGGCGCTCTATTTCACGCCGGCGCTCTTCCCGATTTACTTCCGCGCCGCGGCGCGCGAAACGGCGTCGTACGAGCCGGCACTGCGCGCGCGCATCGCACGCGAGCGCCTGGCGACGATCGCCTTCCAACTCGGCGTGATGTTCGCGATCGCGCTGATCCTCGGCTGGCCGATCGCGCTGAAGCTGTACGTCGTCCCGATCTTCTTCATCTTCCCGATCGCATTCGCGCTCAACCGCCTCGGCCAGCACTACGACATCGATCCGTCCGATCCGGCGAAGTGGTCGACGCTGATCAAAGGCTCGTGGTTCTGGGATGTGGTCTATCTCTGCTCGAACTACCACCTCGAGCACCACTACTTTCCCGGCGTCCCGTTCTACAACCTCCCGCGCCTCCAGCGCCTGCTCCTGCCGTTCTACGAAAAGCGCGGCATGGCCCCGCGCGGCTACGGCGAGCTGGTGTGGGGCTACCTGATCCTGAACCGCAAGCCGCACACGAATTGGGAGGGGGCGGGGGCGGAAGGGGCGGCGGCGGAAGTCAGTTCCTGAGGCGGATTACCGACGAAGTCGCGCGTGTCATCCCGAGCCGCGCAGACGGTCGAGGGATCCCGTGCCGGAAGCCGTCGATCGGCGTCGATGACGAACTGCACTGTCAGACCGGCACCGGCCGCTGTTGCGCGCGTCGACGAGCTCCGAGGCGTACTCGATCGCGGCGACGATGTCCTGAACCGTCACGCCGTACTGATCGCAGATTTCCTTGAGCGGTGTTCCGCCGGCAAGCTCGCCAAGAATCCGTACGACCGGCACACGCGTCCCCTTGATCACCGGCCTGCCGTGCTGCACGTTCGGATCAATCGAGATGCGCTCGTTCACGCATCCATTGTAAGCAATCCGGGGTAGACCAAATGCCCCTCCTCGACCACGGCGTGCGGGTTCATCTCGTGGCGTTGCCGCTGGCCGCGGCCGAGGATGTGGATCACTTCGATGCCGCGTCGGGTGAGCTCGTCCGAGACCAGGTTGCGATGGCAGCGCCATGGCACGGCCTCGGCGCACATGTAGGCGGTCGTCTTCGGCGACGCGAGCAGGTTGTCGATCGCGTCGCGGAACTCGGCGGTGGCCATGTGGTCGGCGTAGGCGCGGAACTGCTCGTTGCGCCACGCGGTGTTGCGCGAGTCGGGGAGCGGCTTGCGCCGGCCCCCCAGCTCGGGCATGTGGACGTATTCGATTCCTTCGGCCGGCAGCGAAAGCCGCAAGGCGTCGCGCGAAAAGTGCGGATAACGGCGCGAGCCGGGATAGCGGCGGATGTCGGCGAGGCGCTGCACACCGTTCTCGCGCAGCAGGGCGATGAAATCCGCCAGGTCGCGAGTCGAGTGTCCGATGGTGAAGATGCGTTCGGTCAAGCCAGGGTTTTGAGCGCTTTCTCCATGCGGCGGATCCCTTCCGCCGCTTCATCCATCGAGAGGTTCAGGGCCGGACGGAAACGCGCCGATTGATGTCCGGACGAGAGCACCATCACGTCGGCCGCCATGAACGCCTTCAGCGCCGCGTCGCGGATCTCGCCGCTCGGCAGATCGAATGCCGCCATCAGGCCGCGGCCGCGCACGTTCGACACGAGCTGCGGGAACTCCTCCGCGAACCGCTGCAGCTCGCCGATGAAGTACGCGCCGACGGTCGCCGCGTTGTCCACCAGCTTCTCCTCGTCGATGATCTCGAAGTAGCGCTGCGAGCGGACCATGTCGACGAGGTTGCCGCCCCACGTCGAGTTGATGCGCGACGAGATGGTGAAGACGTTCTCGCCGATGTCGAAGATCCGCTCGTTCGATGCGAAGCCGCACACCTGCGTCTTCTTGCCGAAGCAGAAGAGGTCGGGCTCGATGCCGTAGTGCTGGAACGACCACATCTTCCCGGTGATGCCGACGCCCGACTGCACCTCGTCGAAGATCAGCAGCATGTCGTTCTCGTCGCACAGCTGGCGGACGGCGCGGAAGAACTCGGGGCGGAAGTGGTTGTCGCCCCCCTCGCCCTGGATCGGCTCCATGATGAACGCGGCGATGTCGTCCTTCCGCTCGGCGAGGAACTGCTTGGCCTGATCGAGCGCCACCTGCTCGCGCCGCGCCGCATCCGCCAGCGACTCCTCGGTCGCGGGGAAGTGGATCTTCGGGCTGTCGATGCGCGGCCAGTCGAATTTCGGGAAGTACTGCGTCTTGCGCGGATCGGCCGTGTTCGTCAGCGAGAGCGTGTAGCCGGTGCGTCCGTGGAAGCACTCGCGCAGATGCATGATCTGCGTCCCCTTCTCGCTGGTCAGCCCTTTCTTGAAGTTCTTGCGGATCTTCCAGTCGAAGGCCGTCTTGACCGCGTTCTCGATGCCGAGGGCGCCCCCTTCGATGAAGAACATGTGCTTGTTCAGCGTCGGCGGGACGGCCACGCGCGCGAACGTCTCGACGAACTCGGCCATGTACGTCGTGTAGATGTCGGAGTTGGCCGGCTTGTTCATGGCCACGTCGGCGAGCCGCTCGCGGAACTCCGGCGTGTCCATTTTGGGATGGTTGTAGCCGATGGGGATGGAGGCGAAGTTGGTGAAGAAGTCGAGGACGTTGTGTCCGCGGCGCGAGTCGAAGACCCACGAGCCTTTCGACTTTTTGAGGTCCATGACGAGGTCGTAACCGTCGGCCAGCATGTGGCGGCCGAGGACGTTGTGGACTTCGCTCGGCTGGACGTGAATCCGGCGGTCCGTGATCGAGGAAACGGGCATGGAGAGACTCCTGTCTGAAGTAATGCGGAGGGCCAGAGAGGCCGGGTGAGCCGCGATTCTATCGCTGCGGGGTCATGAGCCGTCAACCACGAGCGATGCCGCACCGTGCGCGCGCAGCGCCTCCCGCGCGCGCGCAGCGTCGGCAGCGTCGGCTTCGTAACGGCGTGCGAGGAAGCAGACGGAGTGACCTTCGGCGGCGTCGAGCGTAAACGAGTAAGAGATGCCGGCCTCGTCGAGGATGCGTTCGATCAGAGTTTCGTCGCGCTCGGTGCGGGCGTGGGCGATGGGATACATAGAATGATGATGCTCCACTTCGTCCTCCTCCTCGCCCTCGCCGCCCCGCCCGGCCGTCTCGTCGACGTCGGCGGCGGGCGTCAGATGCACATCGTCTGTGTCGGGAACGGCTTCCCGACCGTCGTCTTCGAGGCGGGCGGCGGGGAGGGGTGGTACACGTGGGCGGTCGTGCAGGACGCGATCTCGCGCAACTACCGGGCGTGCGCGTACGATCGTGCCGGGTTCGCGTTCAGCGACGAGCGGCCGGGACCGCGCACGGTCGCCGGCATCGTCGACGACCTGCACACGCTGCTGCACAACGCTGGCGAGAAGGCTCCGTACGTGATGGTCGGGCACTCGATGGGCGGCGAGTTCGTCCGCGGATATGCGGCGGCGTATCCGGCTGAAGTCGCCGGGATGGTCCTCGTCGATTCCTCGCACGAGGACGACGGCACGAGCACGCTGGCGCCATCGATCGAGGCCATCCGCGAGCAGCGCAGGCTGGCGCTCGAAGAGATGCGGCGCAGCGGGAAGTGGAAGACGATGGGTTTCCCCGACGGGCTTCCGCGCGACGTCGAGACGCTCGTCACGCCGTTGACCGCGACGCGCAAATGGTGGGAGGCGCGGTTCGCCGAGGGACGGATGAGCGACTACCACCCGTCGGTGCCGGTCGAGCGGCGGCAGCTGGACATCCCGCTGGTCGTGCTCACATCGACCGACGCCTCGCGCCCGAACAGCGTGCCGGAGTCGGACTGGAAAGAGTGGCAGCAGCGGCATGCGCGCGAGCAGGACGAGCTGGCCATGCGCTCGCCGCGCAGCACGCACGTGCTCGTCTCCGCCGGGCACTACATCCAGCTCGAAAAACCGCAGCTCGTGATCGATGCGATCCGGCAAGTCGCGTGCAGTGTGATAGAAACTTCTCAGCGGTAATCACCGCAAGGAGCTTCTTCATGAAAGACATCGTGATTCTCGGCGGTGCACGCACCCCGATTGGTTCATTCCTCGGCACGCTCTCCTCGCTCCCGGCCCCCAAGCTCGGCTCCATCGCCATCAAGTGCGCGCTGCAGAACTCCGGCGTGCAACCGGAGCAGATCCAGCAGGTGATCATGGGCAACGTCCTGCAGGCGGCGATCGGCCAGGCGCCGGCGCGGCAGGCGGGCATCGGCGCCGGCATCCCGGTCGGCGCGGGCGCCGTCACCATCAACAAGGTCTGCGGCTCGGGGATGAAAGCGATCATGTACGCGGCCAACGACATCCGCTGCGACGAATACGAGGTCGCCATCGCCGGCGGCATGGAGTCGATGTCGAACGCGCCGTATGCGCTGCCGCAGGCCCGCGGCGGCTATCGCATGGGCAACGGCAAGATGCTCGACCTTATGATCCACGACGGGCTGTGGGATCCGTACGGCGACAAGCACATGGGCAACTGCGCGGAGCTCTGCGTGACGAAGTACAGCTTCACGCGCGAGCAGCAGGACGACTTCTCGCGCGAGTCGTACCGCCGCGCGCAGGACGCCACGCGCACCGGCAAGTTCCGCAAGGAGATCGCCGTCGTCGAGATCGCCGGCAAGAAGGGGACGTCGAGCATCGTCGACGACGAGGAGCCGTTCAGCGCGCCGCTGGACAAGATGGGAACGCTGAAGCCGGCCTTCGTGAAGGAGGGCGGCACAGTCACGGCGGCGAACGCGTCGAAGATCAACGACGGCGCCGCGGCGCTCGTCGTCACCTCGGCCGATTACGCGCAGAAGAACGGCCTCAAGCCGATGGTGCGCATCGTCGCGCAGGCGACGTCGGCGCAGGAGCCGGAGTGGTTCACCACCGCGCCGGCGAAGGCGATCGAGATCGCGCTGAAACGCGCCGGGCTGACCGTCGACGACATCGATCTCTTCGAGGTCAACGAAGCCTTCGCGGTCGTTGCGATGGCGGCGATGACGGACGCGAAGATCCCGCACGACAAGCTCAACGTGAACGGCGGCGCGGTGGCCCTCGGACATCCGATCGGCGCCAGCGGCGCACGCCTGATCGTCACGCTGATGCACGCGATGGAAGACCGCAACGTGAAGCGCGGCCTCGCCGCGATCTGCATCGGCGGCGGCGAAGCGGCGGCCATGATCATCGAACGGGTGTGACGATCGAGACAGACGTAACCTCCGATCCCGTGTTTTCGTCCAATCCGAAACTACGGGAGGAAATCGGATGAAACGCTTCGTCGTGGTCGCTGTAGCTCTATTCACCCTTCCGCTCTTCGCGCAGCAGCAGACGCCGAAGAACGATTTCCAGATCTTCGTCTACGCCAGCAATGTCGCGATCACCTGGACCGATTCGACCGGTACGACCGTCGATTCCGGCTTCGGGATGGCGGTGTCGAAGTTCGTCACGCCGCGCGTTTCGATGGAGCTCGCCGTCAACTCGCAGCAGTGGTACGAGTACGAGCCTGGGCCGTATCACTTCGGCGTGCCGGTCAAGCGCTACCGGCACACTACGTATCCGGTCTCGCTCGACGGCCAGTACCACTTCTTCAACGATTCGCGCTGGAAGCCGTACCTCGGCGCCGGCGTGCGCTACGTGCAGGCGTCGGCGCGCTTCTTCGACACCGGCACGCGCGTGACGCCGGAGATCACCGGCGGCGTCGAGTTCATGATGACGCCGCACGTCTCGCTGCGCTTCGACGGCAAGCAGGAGATCCAGACGCACAGCGGGCCGGCGTACGATCCGCTGTCGCGCATGGCGGTCGGCATCGGCTGGCATTTCTGATCACGTAATCGCGTCGGCGAGTGCGGTCAGATCGCGCAGCTCCATCCCCGGCACTCCGCCGGGGAGCGGCTGCTCGTTGCGGCGATTGATCCAGGCGTTCGCGATCCCGAGCTCGTTCGCCGGGATCACGTCGTGAAAGTCGCTCTGCGCGGCGTGCAGCCAGCGCGCGTCGCCGATGCGTTGCCGCGCCGCGAGAAAGTGCGCATGTCCCGGCTTGTACGAGCGCACCTGCTGCGCGGTGATGACGAGGTCGAAGTCGACGGTGAAGTGGCGCCGGGTCGCGGCGAGGAGGTCGTCGTCGATGTTCGAGAGCAGGCCGAGCCTGATCCCCGCGTCGCGCAGCCGTTCGAGCGCCGGATTCGTGTCGGCGAACGGACGCCACGACGGCAGGCTGCTGACGAGGAACGTCGCGCGCTCGTAGCCGAGGTTCCAGCCGAGGGCGCGGGCGATGCGGAAGGCGGTCTCGGTGAGCACGTCGCGATACGGCTTGTAATCGCGCTCGACGAGCGGCTCGATCTCGCCGTAGAGCCGGATCACGTCCTCGCTCGAAAGCGTGATGCCGTCGGCCGCCGCGGCGTGCGCGAACGCGTCGCTGATGCCCGACACCCAGTCGATCAGAGTTCCGTAACAATCAAAGGTGACGATGTCGTACGCGCGGGCCATCCCGGCTCCTTCGTGACGCAGCTCACAACGAGGGGGGCGTCGTGGCGTAAGCTTAGCGCGGTCCCCACATGCACGAATCAGCCGCCCGAAACCTGCGCACGGCCGAGCGATTTCTTCTCGCTCCGCCGATCAGCGCCGTGTTCGGCGCGGCCGATGTGGCCATCTGCGACATCTCGGCCCGAGGCGCGCGCTTCCGCCACACGCGCGCGCTGGAGACCGGCAGCAAAGGCATCCTGAAGCTGCCGGTCGAGGGGCGCGCGTTTCCGGTGTCGCTGGAGGCGGTGATCATCTGGACGCACGCCGATGCGACGCAGGCGGGACGCTTCGAGTCGGGTGTCCGCACGTACGGCTCTCCCGATCTCGTCGAATCCCTCCTTACGCAACTGCGGGCGTCGAAACGGACGAACCGGATCGAGGAGCTGCGGCAGAGCGATCGTTTTCTGATGACGCCAGCGCTCGACGCGACGTTCGACGGACGCCCGGCGCTGGTCGAAGATCTCTCCGCGCACGGCGCGCGCATCGCGGTGCCGGAGCTGCTGAGCGTCGGCCGGCGCGGCACGTTCGAGGTGCTGCAGGCGGCGGTCACCGGCACGGTGGTCTGGTCGGCGGTGAAGTCGGTCGGCGGCCCGAGCTTCCGCGCGGGACTGCTGATCAACGATCGTCCGGAGCTGCTGCGGCTCGTCATCGGGCAGCTGTGCGACTCGAATCGCGCCACGCTCGACACGCGCTCGCTCAGCCTGAAGTTGAAGATCATCCGCGCCCGCGCGCGGCAGCTCGCGCCGTCGTATCAGGCCATCGAGGCGTCGGGATTGCCGGCCGAGCAGTACCTGCTGATCCAGGGCGTGCGCGAGGAATTGCGGTTGAATCCGGAGGAGGCGCAGCACTGGTATCGCCGCGCGCGGATCACGATCGCCGATCCCGCCACGCGCGCGATCGCGCCGCCGATTGCGAGTCATCCCGATGCGCTCGCTGTGTGGGAGTACCTCGACCGCTCGGTCGATCCGACGATCGTCAGTCGCGCGTTTGCGCTTCCTGACATGCAGTGACATTTCTCTGCATTCCCGCCAGCTTCGCCCGCTTCACCGCGCTCTTGCGAAAGAGCTCCGAAAAATCGGCCTGCTGGTAGCGCAGCAGATCGGTCACCGGCGTGGCGCGATACGTCTCGCGCGGCGCGAACGCATCATGCGGCGGCGCGGGCTCGCCGTTCCACGGACAGACTTCCTGGCAAATGTCGCAGCCGAAGGCGTTCGATCCGACTTCGATCTCCAGCGGTCCGCGATGCTCGATCGTCGCGTAGCTGATGCAGGCGGCGGAGGCGACGGTGCGGTCGGGGAGGATCGCGTCGGTGGGACAGGCGTCGATGCAGCGCGTGCAGGTGCCGCATCGGTCGGCCACCGCCTGCGGCGCGATGTCGTTTTCGAGCGACGTGAGCAGTGTGCCGATGAACGTGTACGAGCCGATCTCCTGGTTGATCAGCATCGCGTTCTTGCCGATCCAGCCGAGGCCCGCCTGCGCGGCGTAGGCGCGATCTGAGAGCGGTCCGGTGTCGACGTAGCGCCACGTCTTCCCTTCGATCACCGCCTCGAAGTCGCGCAGGATGCGGTCGAGGACGTCGTGGTAATCGTCGCCGAGCGCATACCTCGCGATGTGATGCGACAGCGCGCCCTCCGGCGCCTCGGGGCGATCCGCGGAGTACGGCACGAGGATCGTGATCACCGACTTCGCCCACGGAAAGCGCACGTGCGGATCGCTGCGGATCGCGGCGTTCTTCGCGAGGTACGACATCGTCGCGTGATCGCCGCGCGCGATCCACTGCGCGAACAGCTCCGCGTGCTCGTCGTCGAGCCCGCTCGCACCGAGGCGCACGACGCCGTGCGCGCGCGCGAGGCGCTCCAGCGCTGGCCAGATTTCCGAGAGTTTGCGCATACTAGCGGTCCATGAAACGCATTTTTCTTCTCTCCTGTTTCGTCTCGCTCTCCGCCTTCGCGCAGAACTTCGTCGAGATCCGGACGATCGATCCGACGATCCAGGTCGAGGCGCGCTACGCCACGAGCCACAACTTCATCGGGCGGCCGATCACCGGGTATCACGCGGAGAAGTGCTATCTCACGCCGGAGGCGGCGACCGCGCTCGGCAAAGTGCAGGCGGAGCTGCGGCTGTTCGGGATGTCGCTGAAGGCCTACGACTGCTACCGCCCGCAGCGCGCGGTGAACGACTTCATCGAATGGGCGAAGGACGTGAACGATCAGAAGATGAAGAAGGAGTTCTATCCGCGCGTCGACAAACGCGACGCGTTCAAGCTCGGCTACATCGCCGAAAAGTCGGGACACACCCGCGGCAGCACGATCGATTTGACGATCGTCGGACTCGACATGGGAACGACATACGATTTCTTCGACGAGCTCGCGCACACCGCGAACCCGAACGTGTCCGCGGAGGCGAAGCGCAATCGCCTGCTTTTGAAGTCCGTCATGGAGAAGTTCGGGTTCCGCTACTACGAGAACGAGTGGTGGCACTTCACGCTGGCCAACGAACCGTTCCCCGACACCTACTTCGACGTCGAAGTGCGGTGAACTGGCGGCAGAGTGTCCTGTGCGGACGTCACTCCGCGCACGTGCTCATTCGAAATAACTATGCGCTGAAAATCGCAAGCTGCACGTGCGAAAGTCGCTTGCGCGTTGGCACTCGTGCACATCGCCGTGCGGCAGGCGATCTGCTTAGTGAGCCCGCCCAGGAGGCTTCGAACATGAAGAAACTGATGGCGGTACTCGCGGCATCGATCTCACTCTTCGCGCTCGGCTGCGCGACGACCTACACCTCGGCCGACGACAGCATCACCGGCGGCTACACCGACACGCGGCTCGCGCCCGACACGTGGCTCGTGGTCGTGCAGGGCAACTCGCTGACCTCGCGCGGCGAGGTCGAGCAGTACGCCATGCGCCGCTGCGCGGAGCTGACGCTCGAGCAGGGGAAGCGCTACTTCGTCCTCGACCAACACCGCGCCTGGATGGAAATCGCGCGGACGCCCAGCGGCGTCGTGACCTTCCCGAAGAATCGCGCCGTCGTCACGGCGATGGACGAGAAGTCGCGCGACACGTTCGACGCGGTGACGATCATCGAAGAGACGAACAAGGTGGCGAAGGGGAAGCTGTCGGAGAAAGCGAAGCAGACGCTCTCCACGCTCAGCGATGTGTAGCGCGCAGCATGAACAGCGGCAGCTCGGCGCGGCAACGGACGCGGATCGGCGGGACGCCGCCGATACCGCGGCCGACGTACATCAGCGTGTTGCGCACGCGATGGAAGCCGGAGACGTACAGCGCTTCGTGCACCGACGGCACGAAGAGCGCGCCGAAGAGCGGGAGGCGGATCTGGCCTCCGTGCGTGTGGCCGCAGAGCAGGAGGTCGAGCTGCTGCTCGCCGATCTCGTCGATGATGTCGGGGTGATGGCTGAACGCGATGCGCACCGGTTTCGCGCCGCGCAGCGCGGCCTCGACGTCGGGATGGCCGCGATAGACCTCGTCGATGCCGGCGAGCGTCATTCGATCGCGGATCGTCACGTTGCGGTTGGTCAGCGTCTCGATCCCGCGTGCGCGTAACGCCGCGATGATCGTCTCCGCGCCCGACCAGTAGTCGTGATTGCCGAGCACCGCGTAGACGCCGTCGCGCGCCGTGAGGCCGTCGAGCAGCACGTCGGACATCACGTTGACGTGCCGTTCCCAGGTGACGAGATCGCCGCCGAGGAGGATTAGATCGGGCTCGAGCGCGCGCGTCTGCGCCACGACTTCGCGAAAGTACGCGCGGCGCGACGGGATCACGTGCGTGTCGCTGAGGAACGCGATTTTGTAGCCGTCGAGATCGGCCGGCAGCGCGTCGATGAAGACTTCGTGTCGCGTGATCTCGAGATCGAACGGCGCGATGGTCGATTCGAGCGTCTGCACGCCGTCGATGGCCATCTGCCGGATGAACATCATGCCGATGCGGTCGACGATCCAGTACGTGCCGATCGTCGCGGCGATGAGCAGCCACGCGGCGGCCAGCTCCTCGAGCCAGGTCATCGTGTGCATCCGCTCGATCCAGATGCCGAGCGGCCAGAAGAGCGCGGTGAGCCCGACGAGCAGCGGCGGCATGGCCCAGATCAGGCGCTCGTACGGATGGTTTTCTTCGCGCCGCGAGGCGAATACGTAGCGGTTGGCCACGAAGAGGAAGACGCGCGCGTCGCCGAGGAGTGCGAGGACGATGAACGAGTAGAAGATCGTGCGGTAGAGCACGAGCTACATACGCTCAAGAATCGGGCCGATCAGCGTTTCCGGCACCTTGATCGTCCCCAGCGTCTCTGTTTTCTTCACCGTGCCGTGGTCGTCGGAGCCGCCGGTGATCATCTTGCCCCGAAAGCGGGCGAGGTTCGCGTAGCGCTCGCGGTCCTCTTCCGGCACATCGGGATGAAAGACCTCGACGCCGTCGATGCCGAGGTCGAAGAGGCGCGGCACGAGCTCGAACGGATCGGGATAGTGCACCGGATGGGCGATCGACGTGACGCCGCCGGCGTCGTGGATCAGCGCAACCGCTTCGTCGATGCGGAACCGCGCCTTGTCGATGAACGCCGGCTTGCCGGCGGCGAGGAGTTTGTCGAAGGCCTCGGAGACCGACTCGACGTAGCCCGCTTCGACGAGCGCGCGCGCAACGTGCGGCCGTCCCATCGCGCCGCCCGCGGCGAGCTGGTCGACACGCTCGGCGCTGATCTCGTAGCCGAGCGTGCGGAGGCGGTCGACGATGGCGTAGCCGCGGCGATGGCGCGACGCGCGGAAGCCGCGCAGCCGCTCTTCGATCCGCTCGTCCGTCGGATCGAAGGCGTAGGCGAGGACGTGGATGTCGACGCCTTCGAAGCCGCAGGAGAGCTCGATCGCGGGGATGAGCTGGACGCCGACGGCATCGGCGTGCGGCTTGATCTCGAAGAAGGCGGCGGTGTTGTCGTGGTCGCTGATGGCGACGATTTCGAGTCCACGCTCGCGCGCGAGGTCGATCACCTCACGCGGCGAGCGCGTGCCGTCGGAATTGTACGTGTGGAGATGAAGATCCGCGTAACGCAGACTAGATCGCCTTCGCCGCCTTCTTCAGTTTCTTGGCCGAGGCGTTGAGGCCGTCCTTGAGCGCGGCCTTCGCGTCGTCGACCGACTTCGCGAGCTGCTTCTTGGCCTGCTTCATCTTCGGCTCGGCGGCTTTCGCGGCGGCCTTCTTCAGCTCTTTGAGCTTCGGTGCGGCGGCCTTCTTGAGGTCCTTGACCGCCTTCTTGACGACTTTCTTGCCGTCCTTCACCGCGGCCTCGGCAGCCTTCGTCACCTTCTTCTTGAGTGCTTTCGCTTTCATCATTTCTCCTTCGAAAGTTTAGAGTAGCACGCTATGCGGTGGGCGTTTCACCGATGGAAAGCCCTGCAACGATTTCTGTGCACCTCGCGCAGAGCTCTCCGTCGTTCGCAACCTCTTCGCGATAGTTCCAGCAGCGTCCGCACTTGTGTCCACGTGCGGGCATCATGCCGATTCCCACCTTGCCCAGGCCTTCGATGTCGACGGCGTCCGCGGTCGCTTCCGATGCCGGCCGTACGTCGACGTGCGACACGATGAAGAGCTTCGACAGATCGACGTCGTTGCGGAACTGCGCATCGGTGTAGAGCACGATGTCCGCCTCGAGCGATTGCCCGATCTGCTTCGCGGCGCGCGCGCTCTCCAGCACCTTCGTCACTTCATCGCGCAGGCGGAAGAGCGCATCCCACGATGAATCCTCGGGCATTGCCTCGTACGACGGGAAATCGGTGACGTGTACCGACGGCGCCTTCGGTCCCGGCATCGCCTCGTAGATCTCGTCGGCGGTGAACGACATGATCGGCGCCATGTACGCGACGATGCCGCGCAGGACGAGATCCATCGCGGTCTGCGCGGAGCGGCGCAGCGGCGAATCGGGCGCCTCGATGTAAACCGTATCCTTCGAGATGTCGAGGTAGACCTGCGACAGATCGACGGTACAGAGCTCGAGGATGCGGTGATAGACGACGTGGAACTGATACTCGTCGTACGCCTGCCGGCAGCGCTCGAAGATGCGCACGGCGCGGGCGAGGATCCACTTGTCGAGCGGCTGCAGCTCATCGAGCGGGACAGCGTTCGTCGCCGGATCGAAGTCGGACAGGTTTGAGAGCAGGTAGCGCGCGGTGTTGCGGATCTTGCGATACGCCTCGCCGATGCGCGTCAGCAGCTGCGGGCCGAACGGGATGTCGGACGAGTAGTCGACCGACACGACCCACATGCGGAGGATGTCGGCGCCGCTCTGCTTGATCACGTCCTGCGGCGAGAGCGCCTTGCCGCTCGACTTCGACATCTTGTCGCCGCTCTCGTTGACGATGAAGCCGCAGGTGACGACCTGCTGGAACGGTGCGCCGCCCTCGATGCCGGTGCCGACGAGCAGCGACGACTGGAACCAGCCGCGATGCTGATCGTGTCCTTCGATGTAGAGCGCCGCGGGCCAGGTGAGCTCGGGCCGCGTCTTCAGCACTGCGATGTGCGAGCAGCCGGAATCGAACCAGACGTCGAGGATGTCGGTCTCGCGGCGGAACTCCTTCGCGCCGCACTTCGCGCAGCCGTAGCCTTCGGGCAGGAAGTCGTTCGGCGAGCGGTCGTACCAGGAGTCGGCGCCTTCCTTCGCGAAGATGTCGACGACTTTCTCGAAGAGCTCGGGCGAGGTGACCGGCTCCGCGCACGATTCGCAATAAAGAACGGTGATCGGCACGCCCCACAGCCGCTGGCGCGAGATGCACCAGTCGGGGCGGTTCTCGACCATGCCGGCGATCCGCTCCTTGCCCCACGCCGGATACCACTTCACCTTGTCGATTTCTTCGAGCGCGCGCGTGCGCAGACCTTTGTCGTCCATCGAGATGAACCACTGCTCGGTCGCGCGGAAGATGATCGCGTTCTTGCAGCGCCAGCAATGCGGATACGAGTGCGTGATCTGCTCGGCCGCGACGAGCGCGCCGCGCTCGCGCAACAGCTCGACGATCAGCGGATTCGCCTTGAACACGTGCATGCCGGCCCACAGCGGGACGTCGGGCGTGAACTCGCCGCGATGGTTGACCGGCGTGTAGATGTCGAGGCCGTAGCGGATGCCGGTCTTGAAATCGTCGGCGCCATGACCCGGCGCGGTGTGCACCAGTCCCGTGCCGGCATCGAGCGTGACGTAATCGCCGAGGACGAAGATGCCCTCGCGCTCGAGGAAAGCGTGACGGTAGCGGAGGTGCTCGAGCGACGAGCCCTTGAACGTCTTCACGACGTTGTAGTCGTCTCCCCAGCCGGCCTTCTCCGCGACGGTTTTCAGCAGGCCGTCCGACACGATGTAGTTCGTGCTGTCGTGCTCGACGATGACGTAATCGAAGTCGGGCTTCACCGCGATGGCGAGGTTGGCCGGCAGCGTCCACGGCGTGGTCGTCCAGATGATCGCGTAGAGCGGCTTCTCGATCGGGAGGTCGAGCTGCAGCACCGATTCATCGGTCATGCGGAATCGCACATACACCGACGGCGACGTGTGGTCCGCATACTCGACCTCGGCCTCGGCCAGCGCCGACTGGTCGTATGTACACCAGTGCACCGGCTTGAGGCCCTTGTAGACCATGCCGGTGGCGATGAAACGTCCGAGGGCGCCGGCGATCAGCGATTCGTACTGATACGACATCGTCGAGTACGGGTTGAACCAGTCGCCGAGGACGCCGAGGCGCATGAAGTCCTCGCGCTGAATGTCGAGGTAGCGCGCTGCGAACTCGCGGCAGTTGCGGCGAAAGTCGCCCGCGCTCATCTCGCGCTTCTTCGAGCCAAGCTCTTTTTCGATGGCCGACTCGATCGGCAGGCCGTGGCAATCCCATCCCGGCACGTAGGGCGAATCGAAGCCGGCCATCGTCTTCGACTTCACGATGATGTCCTTGAGGATCTTGTTCAGCGCGTGGCCGATGTGAATGCGGCCGTTCGCGTACGGCGGGCCGTCGTGCAGGACGAACTTCGGGCGGCCGTCCGACTTTTCGCGGATGAGGCGATAGAGGTCGATGTCGCGCCAGTGATCCAGCCGCTTCGGTTCGTTCAGCGGCAGGTTGGCCTTCATGGCGAAGGCGGTTTGAGGAAGGTTCAGGGTCTTTTTGTAGTCACTCGTTTCGGCCATGGTGATCGGGCAAACTAACACAATACCTGAGCGATTGAGCCGTTCAGCGGTTGAGCTGTTGAGCGGGCCGATATCGCCGTCGCCGCGGTGCGCGGAGCTCAAAAGCTAAACAGCTAAACCGCTCAACAGCTCTGGCGTCACATCCCCCCGCCCGCCGTGAGCGCGCGCGGCGCCGAGACGCGCAGCTTCTCGCCGGCGTGCAGCTTGTGGCCGCGGCGGAGGTCGTTGAGGTCGAGCAGGTCCTCGACCGAGAGGTGATGCCGCTTGGCGATCGAGTAGAGCGTGTCGCCGCGCCGCACCGCGTAGTAGACCTCGTCGTCGGCGTGCGCCAGCAGCGAGCCGAGCTCGCGGGCGCGCACCGGGAGGTAGAGCGTCGTCCCCTCGCGCGCCTTCTTCGACGACGACAGGTTGTTCATCGCCAGGATCGTGTCGACGTCGCTGCCGATCGCGCGCGCCAGGCGCTTGAGCGAGTCGCCCTCGCGCATCGTGAACGAGCAGACGGCGATGTTCTCGTCGTCGTTCTTCAGCGTCGCGGCGCGGGCCAGGACCGCGTCGGCCGCCTTCGACGGCACGCGGACGGAAGCGCGTCCCGGCGGAAGGACGCCGTGACGGTATTCGGGATTGAGGTTCTTCAGGAGTGCCTCATCGACCTTGGCCACCGAGGCGAGATAGCGCAGCGACAGCGGACCTTCGAGCTCGAGCTGCTTCGCGTCGACCGTCTCGTCCGGCGCCAGCTTGAAGCCGTACGACGCTGGGTCGCCGGCGATGATCAGCGTGGCGAAGAACGTCGGCACGTAGCCGCGCGTCTCCTTCGGCACGGCGCCCTGATCGACCAGCTCCCAGAACGACGACGCGCCGGTGTCGGAGAGCGCGCGGTGGATGCGGCCCGGCCCGCAGTTGTAGGCCGCGAGGGTCAGCGACCAGTCGTTGAACTGGCGATAAAGGTCCTTGATGTACTGCGCCGCGGCGCGCGTGGAGAGCTCCGGATCGGCGCGCTCGTCGACCCACCAGTCGACGCGCAGCCCGTACTCGCGCGCCGTGTCGGGCATGAACTGCCAGATGCCGTGCGCGCCGCTGCGCGACGTCATCGTCGGCGTGTAGCCGCTCTCGATCACCGGCAGGTAGGCGATGCCCTTCGGCAGGTCGAACTCCGCGAGCGTCTTCTCGATCAGCGCGCGGTACTTCGACGAGCGGGTGAGGTAGGTCTGGATGTCGCCGCGCAGCTCGTTCGAGAAGAGCGCGACGGCGGAGGGGATCGAATGATGCTGCGGGACTTCGATCGATTTCGCGGCGGCGAGGTCGACCACCGGCGCGTTCACCGGCTTCTGCTCGTGCGTGAGGAGCTCGGCGTAGACCTGCTCGAAGTCGCGCTTCGAGTTGTCGAAGTCGGCGCGGATGCTGGAGGAGGGGATGACCGGGATCGGTGTGGGAGAAGGTGGGGGAGTGCTCGCACAGCCGAGCGACAGCAGCGTGGCGAACAGCATTGAGCCGCGCAACAGCTTCATCCGCACCTCCCGACCTGGCGCGAGCTCCGGGGAGCCCGCCCTACACGATTTTGAGATCGACCGATAGCGACGTGACGTCGGCGGCTTCGTCGAGCTGAATCGACTCTGTTTCCGTCTGCATCGTCCCGTCGTCCGTTTCAAAGGATACCGTAAGTCGGACGGCACGGGTGCGGGCCAGGATGCCGGGATTGGCCTGCAGGGAAACGGATCGGCGAACCTCGCGCGCGCTGCGCGGTGCCGGCGGCGCGGGCATCGGGATCTCGATCGGCGCTTCTTTTTTCGGCGCCGGCGCGGCCTTCGGCGTCGTGGCGCGTTTCCGCAGCGCCTCGAGCTCGGCCATGATGTCGACCGACGAGCGGACCTTCACGTGCTTCACTTCCGCCGGTTTCGCCGCCGGCTTTTCGGTCTGGCCGAAGTCGACCTCCGGCTCCGGCGCGGGCGGCGGTGCGGATGGCGGCGGCGGGATGTATTGCGTCGGCGGCGGCAGCTCTTCCTGCTCCAGCGCTTCCGCCGACAGCGGCGCTTCGGCGATTGGCGCACTACTGATGATGTCGTCCGGCACCGCGTCGGCGGCACGCGCGAGCGTCGAGTCGGTGAAGACTTCGTCGGACTCGCCGATCGTCTCGATCTCCGGCTCCGGCTCCGGCATCGGCGGCGCTATGACCGGTGCTATGCCCGGCGGCGCCGCGACTTCGGGCGCGGGAGCGACGCTGGCCGTTGCTCCCGGATTGAACGCCGGGATCTTCGCCGTGGCGACCGGTGGCAGCGGCGTCGATTGCGCGACCGTGCGCGTGGGGCTCGGCTCGTCGCCCGCGCGAACGCGGAATGCGCCGGAGTCGCGGCGTTGGGCGCCGGCGCCGGGGCGGGCCGGCTCTTCCGCGCCGGTCATGCGGCGGCGCAGCGTCCGGAGCGTCGCCTTCGAGATCGTCTTGAGCGTCTCGAAGACGCCGTCGCCTTTCGCCGCCACCGCTTCGACCCACTCGTAACGGCGGTCGGGATCGAGCGTGTCGAGCAGGGCGTCGACGGAGGCGATCGACGGCAGGTCGCGTTTGTTGAGCTGCAGCACCAGCGGCAGCTCTTCGATGGCCAGCCCGATCTCGGCGAGATTTTCCTTCAGGTTCTTGAAGCTCTCGACGTTCGCATCGAGCATGGCCAGCTGCGAGTCGGCGACGAAGACGATGCCGTCGACGCCCTTGAGCACGAGCTTGCGCGTCGTGTTGTAGAAGACCTGGCCGGGGATCGTGTAGAGCTGGAGGCGGGTCTTGAAGCCGCCGATCACGCCGACGTCGATCGGCAGGAGGTCGAAGAACAGCGTGCGGTCGGTCTCGGTCTCGAGGCTGACCATTTCACCGCGGCTCTGCGGCGAGGTCTTCGAATAGATGTGGTGGAGGTTGGTGGTCTTCCCGCAGAGACCGGGACCGTAGTAGACGATCTTCGCGGCCATTTGCATCGTGGCGTAATTGAAGAAGACCATCGATTTCTAAGGCTCCGTAGTCAGCGCGAAACGGGCGTTCGATCGTAGCACCCGGAGATGTAGTCTGCCAGAAGTTCGTACACGGACGCGAGTTGCGGCTCGCGCGCCAGCGCGGCGAGGTGGCGCTCGATGGTCTCGCGGTCGCCGCGCGCGGCCGGTCCGGTGAAGCGCTCCGGCCCCTCCTGCGCGCTCCAGTTGCGGATGGCCGACCCGGCCAGGGCCACGAGATCGTTCCGCACGTTTTCCACTCCGGCTCGTTGCATGAGCTCCGCGGCGATGTCGAGCACCGCCGCGACGTAGTTCGAGCCGAACACCGCGGCGGCGTGGTACAGCGCCTTCTGCCTCGGATCGATCGACGCAAAGCGCGCGCCGACCGCAGCCGCGATCCGTTCCGCGACGTCGCGGTGGTTCCCTTCGAAGACGAGCAGCGCGTCGCGGAGATCGCATTCCGTGCCCACCGGCGGCAGCGCGCGCATCGGGTGCAGCGAGAAGCCGCCGCGGACGGCGGTCAGCGAGCCGCTGGCGTGGAAGAGGATCGCGTTCGTGTCGGGGATGCGCTCAGCGACCTCCTCGATGGCGCGGTCGCTGACGGCGAGGAGGAGCAGCTCGGAGCGGTCGGCCAGCTCGGCCAGCTCGCGGCGAGGCGTCTCGAGCAGGTCGGCGATCGCGCTCCGCGATTCGTCGCGCAGCCAGACGCCGGCGATCGGCCAGCCGATCCGCCGCCACGCCGACCCGAAGGCCCACGCGGCGCGGCCGCCTCCGGCGATGCCTAGTCGCATAATGTCGTCGTGATGCTCACCGCGGTCATTCTCGCACTGCTCGCCGCCGCGCCGCCGTCGACGTGCGGCCGCACCGACGCCTACTCGCTCGCGCTCTGCGCCTACCAGCACCGCGACTTCGTGCAGTCGGAGGCGCGCTTCACCGAGCTCCTCGACGCCAACCTCGACGACCCTCGCACCGTCCGCGCCCTCTACTTCCTCGGCCGCACGGAGATGAAGCTCGGCAAGTACGAGGAGGCGTCGACCCGCTTCATCAGAATCTACGCGCTCGACAAGCCGTTCTATCACGCGTGGAACTGCGATTTTTTGTTGGGGGAATGCAGGAAAGCGGTGGGGAAATGAGGCATGCCCAGCACTAACTTCGAGCTCCGCCGCAAGCTCCTCCAGCTCGAGGCGCTCTACGACGTCGGGCGCGCGCTGAATGCGACGCGGCCGGAGAACGAGCTGCTCGAGGAGGTCGTGCAGCGGGCCATCGCCGTGCTCGACGCCGGCATCGGCTTCATCTTCTCGCTCGACGAGCGGCTGGAGATCCAGCAGTACTTCGGCTTCGGGCTCGAGCAGCTCGGCGAGCCGTCGCAGCTGCTGGCCGAGCCGCCGGTGCGCGAGGTCATCGCCTCGCGCGAGCCGATCTCGGTCACCGTCTCGAAGTTCGCCGGCCAGCCGGGGAGCGAGATGCTTCTCGCGCCGCTCATCGCCGGCGACACGATCGTCGGCGTCATCGGGATGGGCGGCAAGGAAGAGCGCGGCGCGCGGAGCGGCAGCTTCGCCGACGACGATCTCCGCTTCCTCGCCTCGCTCGCGGCCATCGGCGGCGCGGCGGTCGACAACGCCCGCCGCTTCCATCGCCTCGACCTCATGCGCGAGACGCTGGAGGACGAGAACCGCTCGCTCAAGCAGCGGATGCTGCGCGAGTACTCCGACCGCCTCATGGTCGGCGACTCGCTGAAGATGCAGCGCGTCATCGACCTCGTGGCCCGCGTCGCCGACTCGCAGGCCAATGTGCTGATCCGCGGCGAGTCGGGCACCGGCAAGGAGATGGTGGCGCGCCTGATCCACGGCAACTCGCCGCGCAAGGACGGTCCCTTCGTCGCCATCAACTGCGCCGCATTGCCCGAGACGCTGCTCGAGTCGGAGCTCTTCGGCATCGAGCGCGGCGTCGCCACCGGCGTCGAAGCGCGCCCCGGCAAGTTCGAGCTGGCCAAGGGCGGCACCGTCTTCCTCGACGAGATCGGCGACATCCCGATCACGCTGCAGGCCAAGCTGCTGCGCGTGCTGCAGGAGCGGGAGATCGAGAAGCTCGGCGGCCGCAAGCGGATCCCCATCGATGTCCGCATCCTCACCGCCACCCACCGCGCGCTGGAGGAGATGATCGAGAAGGGGGAGTTCCGCCAGGATCTCTACTACCGCCTCAAAGTCGTCGAAATCGTCCTCCCGCCGCTGCGCGAGCGGAAGGACGACATCCCCAAGCTCGTCCGCTATTTCCTCGACAAGTACGGCAAGCGGGAAGGGCTGAACGACGTCCGGATCACGCAGGAGGCGCTGCAGAAGCTGATGCGCTACCCGTTCCCCGGCAATGTCCGCGAGCTGGAGAACCTGATCGAGGGGGCGCTGGCGCTGACGGTCGACCCGGTGATCGACCCCGGCGACCTCCTGCTCCCGAACGACGCGTCAGCGACCGCCGACCCCCGCGAGCTCTCCGGCGACCTCCCGACGCTGGCCCAGCTCGAGGCCCGCTACATCGCCCGCGTCCTCGACTTCACGAAGGGCAATGTGGCGAAAGCGGCGAAGATCCTCGGCGTCGGCCGAGCCACCCTCTACCGTAAGCAGGCCGATTTGCCCCATATTGATACACACGACTCAAAGTGGGACATACACTGATAAATCACTGAAAACACGAGCTTAATGGCTAAACAGCTCAAAAGCTCAACCGCTCCGTCTCAAAACAATACACATCAGTCACCCGCTTGCCGAACGGTCGTTTTGTTGTAAACTTCACGCCATCAAGAGGTTACGAGAGTTGCACGAGATGTGGCAGGGGTGGCAGTCCGGTTGCTCTAGGGATGTCCCGAACAAAGGGGGCATCCATGAACACCACCGCTCAGACCCGCGTCACCAAGCTCGAGTCGGTCCTACCGGCGAGCTGGGCACTTCCGGCCGTCCTCGCGGCGAACACGTTCGCTCTGCTGGCGCTCGAGCAGCTCGGCGGGATCCCGACCTGGATCAAGACCGCCACCGCCGTTTTCCTGTCCTTTTAGTCAGTCGCCGGAGGAGATGCGTGCCATGACCGCAGCCGCCGAGCGGCAGATGGAGCTGACGCTCCCGATGGTCCCGGACATCGAGATCGCGGCCGCCCGTGCGGCCGGCAACCTCGCCCGGGAGCTCGGCATGCCGTCGGACCAGGTCGATGAGATGACGCACGCCATCATCGAGGCCTGCATCAACGCTCGCGAGCACTCCGGTAGCGTCGATAACCGCATCTATGTAAGATGCCTCGGCGTCGCGAGCAGCGACGGCAACCCCCGGATCGACGTCTGGATTTCTGATCACGGCCGCGGCTTCGACCTTGGCGAAGCACGCACCCGCCGCCGAACGCTCGGCCCCGCGCACAAGCGCGGTTGGGGTCTGCAGATCATCGAAGCGCACATGGACGAGGTGGACATCACGTCGACTGCCGACGGAACCACGATTCACATGGTGAAGTACGGAAAGACATCATGACGGATGAATTGAGACTGGCGGTCGAACGCCGCGGACCCGACGGCGCGATCCTGCATACGAAGGGCTACATCAACAACGTGGGAGGAGAGGAGATCGCCACCCGCGCGTACGAGCTGCTCGACGCCGGCTGCAAGACCCTCCTGCTCGACCTGCGCGAGACCAAGATCGTCAACTCCATCGGCATCAGCATCCTCATCGAGATCATCGAAAAAGCGATGGAGCGCAACGGCCGCGTCGCCTTCTGCTGCCTCACTCCCGTCATCTTCAAGACGTTCCACATCATGGGCCTGGCCAACTACGCGAAGATCTTCGATTCGGAAGAGAACGCGATTGCGGAGCTGGGGCTCGCGGCCTGATATTCTCACCGGGTGCTCCGGCTCTCCTCGCTCATCGCCGATCTTCAGCACCTCGAGCGCGCCGCGCAGGCGGCGCATGGGCCGCTGATCCTCGACGCCTTCACCCGCAACACGCGCTTCGAGATCGGCGCCGTCTATCTGCGCGACGGCAACGGCTTTCGTCTCGCCGCAAAGTCGGATCAATGCTCCGCTCCTGATTTGCTGCAGATCGAGATTCCGCTGGATGCGGGCGATTTTCAGCTCCCCGTCCTGCCGACTCCGCTGCTCATCCTTCCGATCCGCACGCATCGCGAAGCGGCGGGTGTGCTCACGCTCTACTCCGCGGGTCAGGTCAGCGAAGACGACCTGCAGCTCGCGCGCGTCGCCGCGTCGTATCTCAACGCGCTGCTGACCAACCAGCGGCTCGTGCACGAGATGCGCGAGGGCGACTTCCAGCTCAAGTCGCGCTTGTGGGAGCTCGAGTCGCTGTACGACATCGGCCTCTCCATCGCCGCGACGTTGAACGTCGACGAGCTCGCGGACGAGGTCCTCTTCCGGATGATCTCCCTCACCAACGCCCGCCGCGCCGCGCTCTTCCTGCGCGACGGCGAGCAGTTCAAGCTCTATCGCTCGTTCGGCGATCCGCCGCCGCTCGACGACGCGCTCGCCGCGCGATTGATGTCGAGTCCCGACGCCGTCACGCTCGACGACGGCCTCCTCGTCATGCTGCCGATCAAAGGCAACAACGCGACGATCGGCGTCCTCGCCGCCGCCGACCGCGAGACGCGCGAAGGCGTCGGCAAATTCGAGGAGAACGAGATGCGTCTCCTCTCGCTCTTCGCCAACCAGGTCGCCATCGCGCTGGAGAACGCGCGGTTGCATCGCGACGCACTGGAGAAGCAGGCCATGCAGCGCGAGCTCGACCTCGCGGCCACGATCCAGCGCGACATTCTTCCGAAAGCGATTCCCAGCATCGACGGGCTGCCCATCGCCGCCTTCTCCAAATCGGCGCGCCAGGTGGGCGGCGATTACCACGCCTTCTTCGAGCGCGACGGCGTCGTCACGATGCTCGTCGCCGACGTCTCCGGCAAGTCGATGCCGGCCGCGCTGCTCGTGTCGGCACTGCACGCCGCGGTGCAGTTGCTCTTCGCGGAGGATCGGGAGCTGGGCGACATCGCGACGGAGCTCAACAAGCACATCCACCGCTGGTCGGCGGAGAACAAATTCGTCACGCTGGTGATGGTCTCGATCGATCGCGAGCAGGAGACGATCGAGTTCGTGAACGCCGGCCACAACCCGCAATACATCTTCACCGACGGCGAGATGGAAACGCTCAAATCGCACGGGCTGCCGGTCGGCATCCTCCCGAACTCGCGCTACATGACGCAGCGCCGCCGCTTCCCGAAAGGCTCGTTCGCGGTGCTGTACAGCGACGGCATCACCGAGGCCGAGAATGTGGCGGGCGAGGAGCTGGAGAACGACCGGCTGGAGGCGGTGCTGCGCGAGCACATCGACGCGTCGCCCGACGTGATCTGCGACCGCATCGCCGTCGCGGTCGAGGAGTTCGCCGCCGGCGCGCCGCAGAAAGACGATCAGACCATCGTCGTCGCCCGCTTCGTCAGCTAACCGCCGCCTCCGCCCGTCGTCCAACGCGGCAAGGAGGCAGTCCCATGAAAAAACTGATGTTCATTCTCGCGGCGCTCGTCATCGCCGCGGCCGCGTATGCATCGACCGCCATCACGGTCACGCCGTCGACGATGAAGGACGGCGAGACCAAGACCCTGACCGACGACGGCTCGACGATCAAAGTCACGCGCAACGGCGACTCGGTCGACATCAAAATCGAAGGGGCCGGCGGCACGCGCACCGTCACCGTCACGCACGGCGGCGACGGCGACATCACCATCAACCGCAACGGCCGCCACATGCGCATCGTGACGCCGGACGTCGTCGTCCCGCCGGTCCACGTCCCGCGTTTCCACGAGAGCCGTCTCGGCACGCTCTACGTCTGCCCGAAAGACGGCACGACGCTGCGCATTCCGGATGACAAGGACAACGAAAAGGACAAGTCGTACAAGTGCCCCGTCGACGGCACGACGATGGAAAAGAAGAAGGGCCGCGGCTTCTCGTTCTACTTCGACGACAGCGCGTTCGACGCGTTCGATTCGCTGTGATCAGGCGCCGCTGAACTTCGCCGCCCGTTTCTCGAAGAACGCCGCCATTCCCTCGGCGGCGTCCTTCGAGCGGAACGCCGCCAGCTGGTGCTCGCTCTCTAGCTCGATCTGCGTGCGGAGGTCGTTCTTCTCGCTCTGCCGCAACGCCCGTTTGATGCCGGCGATCGCGATCGGCGGACCCGACGCGATCGCCCGCGCGAGCCGCTCCGTCTCCGCCGCCAGCTCCGCCGCCGGCACGACGCGATCGACGAGCCCGAGGCGCAGCGCCTCGGTTGCATCGACCATGCGGCCGGTCATCAGCATCTCCAGCGCCGCGCCGCGTCCGATGAGCCGCGGCAGCAGCCAGGTGCCGCCCCAGTCGGGATGCAGCCCGATCTTCACGAATGACTCGCTGAACTTCGCGCCGTCCGACGCGATGCGGTAATCGCACGCCAGCGCGAGGTTGCAGCCTGCGCCCGCCGCCACGCCGTTCACGCTCGCGATCACCGGCTTGTCGAGTGACGCGATCGTCGTCACGAGGTCGCGTCCCGCATCGAGCAGCTTGCGGAACGCCTGCACGTCGCACTCCTTCTGCAGGCCGGCCATGTAATCGACGTCGCCGCCCGCACAGAACGCGCGCCCCGCGCCGGTGAGCACGATCACGCGCCCCTCGGCGTTGCGCAGCGCGGCGAGCAGGTCCTCGCGCATCGTGCCGCTGAAGGCGTTGAGTTTGTCGGGACGATTGAGGGTGATGGTGGTGACGGAGTCGGTTGACGCGGTGGTGATCATTCGCCCTCAGGATAAACTCTGCCGCGCATGAAACGCATCGTCCGATGGCTCGTCTACGCGACGATTCCCGCCGCGCTCGCCCTCGAGCTGATGCACGGCAATCTCGTCTGGCAATTCATCATCTCCTGCCTCGCGGTGCTGCCGCTCGCGGCGTGGATCGGCAGCTCGACGGAACAGCTCGCGCACCGGATGGGACCGACCTACGGCGCGCTCTTCAACGCCACCTTCGGCAACTTCGCCGAGATGATCATCGCCATCTTCGCCATCCGCGCCGGACTGCCGGACGTCGTCCGAGCGTCGTTCACCGGCTCGATCGTCGGCAACATTCTCTTCGTCGGCGGGCTGTCGATGCTGGCCGGCGGCTGGAAGCGCGACACGCTGAAATTCAACGCGCTCGCGGCGGAATCGCAGGCGGGGCAGATGATCCTCGCGGTCGGCGCGTTCCTCGTGCCGGCGCTCTTCTTCCGCAACGCGATCCGCGCGCATCACCCCGAGTTGATCCATCCGGTGTCGATCGGCACCTCCGTCATCCTGCTGATCACGTACGTCCTCGGACTCTTCTTCTCCTTCCGCACGCATCGCGACCGGATGGCGTCGACGGGCGAGGCGCCGGAGCTCGAAGGCGAGCCGTGGACCATGCGCCGCGCGCTGATCGTCCTCGGCGTCGCCAGCGTGCTGATGGGCGCCGTCGCCGAAGGCCTCGTACACGCGGTGGGCGAGGCCGGACGTGCCTGGGGGATGAACGAAGTCTTTCTCGGATTCGTCGTGCTGGCCATCGTCGGCAACGCGGCCGAGCACTCCACCGCCGTGCTGCTGGCGATGCGCAACCAGATGGACACGGCGCTCAACATCTCGATGCAGTCGAGCGTGCAGATCGCGCTCTTCGTCACGCCGGTGATGGTCTTTCTCTCGTATCCGCTCGGCCATCCGCTCGACCTCATCTTCACGCCGTTCGAGATGCTCGCGGTCGGCCTCGGCGTCGCGATCTTCGCCTACCTCGTGATGGACGGCGAGACCAACTGGTACGAGGGCATCCAGCTGCTCGCCGTCTACGCCATCATTGCCGTCGCCATGTACTTCCTGCCGGTGGAGGTCGCGGCGGCGCATCCATGACCAACGAGCGCATCGACTGGCGGCCGCACCTCTACGAGATCGTCATCGCCGTCAACTTCTTCATCATTCTCGCGCTGACGATCAGGAACACGCAGTCCGTGATCCTGACGCTGCCCTACACGCTGCTCGCCGGCGGCGGCTCGATGCTCATCCAGGCAGCCATCGGGATCGTCGCGCGGCTGCTGATCGGCTACGTGCGCGGCAACTGGCGCGACTATCTCGCCGTGATCCGCAAGCCGGCGTGGATCGTCGAATCGCTGCGCGTCCTGCTCGGCGCGACGCTGCTGCTGCACGTCTATTCGTGGATCAAGATCGCCATTCCGCTGCTGCATCCGCGCCTGTTCGACCAGCAGCTGTGGGACCTCGACCGCGCGATCTTCTTCGGCATCTCGCCGAACATTTTCTTTCTCAACCTCTTCTCCAATCACGCCGTGCTGCGCGCGATCGACGTCACGTACGGCAACATCTTCGTCGCCGGCCTGAGCATCGCCATCAGCTTCTTCCTCTCCGAGCCGAGCAAGCGGCTGCGCGTCGCGTTCATCACCGGCCACGTCTTTCTCTGGCTGGCCGGCGCGTGGCTCTACATGCTCTTTCCGTCGCTCGGTCCGGCGTTCCGCTTCCCCGACGTCTGGCTACCGTACGGAGCGGAGTTCCCTACGACACAAAGGCTGCAGGCGCTGCTGTGGATGAACTACAGCAACGTGCTGCGGATCAACCAGCCGGGGGCCGACGAGCGGCCGATCAACATCGTCCTCGGCGTCGCCGCGTTTCCGTCGATGCACGTCGCCTTTCAGACGTTCATCTTTCTCTGGTTCCGGCGGCTCTGGAAAGGGGGCGAAGTGCTGTTCGGCATCTTCGTCTTCGTCATCTCGTTGGGCGCGGTCGTGACCGGCTGGCACTACTTCATCGATGTGCTCGCCGGAGGCCTTCTGGCGTGGATCGTCTGGGCCGTGACGTCGCGCCGATACAACGTCATTCGCGAGACGCATCTGCGCGCAATCGTGTGAATTTCGCGCGGTTTTCGCGCGTTGATTCGGGTATGCCCAAGGTTGCCCAATCCACTCTCGGCAAGGTCCTGTCGACCCGGACCGTCGAGGGGGAGCTCTACGAAAAACTCGAAAACAAATCGCTGCGCTGCTTCGCGTGCGGCCACCGCTGCAAGATCCTCGAGGGTCTGCAGGGGATCTGCAAAGTCCGCTACAACGAAGACGGCGTCCTGAAGGTGCCGCGCGGATACGCGGCGGCGCTGCAGGTCGATCCGATCGAAAAAAAGCCGTTCTTCCACGCCTATCCCGGCGCGCTCGCGCTTTCGTTCGGCATGCTCGGCTGCGATTACCACTGCGGCTACTGCCAGAACTGGGTCACGTCGCAGGCCTTGCGCGATCCGATGGCGGTCGCGCCGCCGACCGACGTCGAGCCCGCCGACCTCGTCCGCCTGGCGAAGCGCCACGGCGCGAAAGTCATCACCTCGACCTACAACGAGCCGCTCATCACCTCGGAATGGGCGGTCGAGGTCTTCAAGGAAGCGAAGCAGGCCGGGCTCGTCTGTTCGTATGTCTCGAACGGCAACGGAACTCCGGAAGTGCTCGACTACATCGCTCCGTACGTATCGCTCTACAAGATCGATCTGAAGGCGTTCACGCAGAAGGCCTATCGCGACCTCGGCGGCCAGCTCGAGCCGGTGCTCGAAACGATCAAAGGCTTGAAGCAGCGCGGCATCTGGCTGGAGATCGTCACGCTCGTCGTCCCCGGCTTCAACGATTCGACCGAGGAACTGACGAACATCGCCGAGTTCCTCGCGTCGGTGGACCGAGACATCCCGTGGCACATCACCGCGTTCCATCAGGATTACAAGATGACGGACAACGCGAACACCGACCCGGGCACGCTGCTGCGCGCATACGAGATCGGCAAGCGCGCCGGCCTGCGTTACATCTACCCGGGCAACATCCCGGGTGCGTTCGGCGATCTCGAGGGGACGCGCTGCCCGGGCTGCGACTCGCTCGTCGTCGGCCGCACCGGTTTCCGCGTGACGTCGTATCACCTCACGCCCGAGGGGAACTGCACGAAGTGCGGGACGTCGATTCCGGGACGCTGGGATGCGGATGCCGCGGTGGGACGCAACGGCGTGCCGCGGCCGGTGTTCGTGTAGACTCCGCCCCTTCATGGCGGACTTCATCGACGTCGGTTCCACCAGCGATCTTCCCGTCGGACGAGTCAAGCGCGTGACGATCGGCGAGGCGAGCCTGGCGCTCTGCCACACGACAGCCGGCTTCTTCGCGCTCGACAACACCTGTCCGCATCGCGGCGGTCCGCTGTCGGAGGGCGACGTCATCGCGAACGAGATCGTCTGTCCGTGGCATCTGTGGGGATTCGACGTCGCGACGGGACTGTGCGGCGGCAACCCCGACCTTTCGGTGACCACGCACGAAGTTCGCATCGAAGGCGATCGCATTCTGGTGAGACCGTGAACGCAAAGCCGTTACGCCACGTCGATGTTTTCGGAAGCGCCGGCCGCCTCGAGGCGCTGTATCGCGATCTGCAGGATCCCGCCGCCGTCGCCGTGATCTGCCATCCGCACCCGCTCGGCGGCGGCACGCTGCACAACAAGGTCGTGTTCCGCATCGCGCGCGGACTGGAGGCGGCGAACGTCGCCACGCTCCGCTTCAACTTCCGCGGCGTCGGCGCCAGCGCCGGCCATCACGAGGCAGGCGAAGGCGAGCAGCAGGACGTGCAGGCGGCCATCGACTGGTGCCTGCGCAAGCATCCCGGCAAGAAGCTTTTCGTCGGCGGCTTCTCGTTCGGCGCGTGGGTCGCCTCGCGCGTTGCGTGCGAGCTGCCGGTCGTCGACGGCGTTTTTCTCGTCGGCACGCCGGTGAACAAATACGACTTCGGCTATCTCCGCTTCTGCGAGAAGCCGATGCTCTTCCTCCACGGCACGCAGGACGAGCACGGCGACGTCGACAAGCTGGAGAAGGTGGTCGAGCACATTCGCAACGCCGAGAGCATCGTCGTCACCGGCGCCGACCACTTCTTCACGAAGCAGCTGGACGCGGTGGAAGAGACGCTGCGCTCGTGGGCCGAGGAACGGCTGGAATCGTGATGCCTTTAGCCTTCTCCCCGCCGCACGGGGAGAAGGTGCGCGAAGCGCGGATGAGATACTCCGTTAGCAGTCAACAGGAATGTGCTGCGGAAACCTCGGAAATCGCAGACGACGCGATTCCCGACGTTCCCGCAGCACCTGCCGCAAGCCGATAGAACTTCGAACCGTCGAAGAAGGTGTCGCTCCTGAACATGGCGTGGATCGCGTGCAGCAGCTTTCGCATAACAGCGACGTGAATCTGCTTCGGTCTCTTCCCACGTGCGAGAAGGTGTGCCCGGAATCCGACCACATGCGGTTCGTAACGGCCCGCTGTTAATGCCGGCATGTACAACGCGCCGCGCAGATAGTGGTTGCCGGTCTTGGAGATCCGCGCCGTGAGGTGAACTGAGGTTCCGGACTGCACCAGACGCGGATCGAGGCCGGCGTGGGCCACCCACTGCCGATCCGTCATGTCCGCCGGCAGCAGCATCAACTCGGCCAGAATCTGCACGGCACTGATCGAGCCGATCCCTTTGATGCTGGTCAGCAGCTCCATGCGGCGCTTGAGCTGAGCATCGCCGTCGATGATCTTCCGGGCTGCGTTGCGCAGCGTGGCAATCTCCTTCTCGAGCATCGCCACCGTGTTCCGTGCGCTCTTGTGCAGAATCGCTCCCACTGCCTTGGACGCTTCGGCCGTGTGCTGGCGCGCCTTCTCTGCCCGCATCATCTTCCCCAGAGTCGCAATGCGACGAGTGATCGCTCGTAGCTCCAGAATCGTGGTCGAGGGAGCATGCCAGGGAACGAACGGCATCCGCTCGGCGAACAGCAGAATCGTCTCGGCATCGAGCCGATCGGTCTTCGATCGCTGCAGCAGTGCTTTGCCGAAATCGGCAATCGTTCGCGGGTTCGCCACCATCACCTCCACCCCACTCGCCCGATCAAGCGCCAGCGCCAAGTCGAGACCATAAATGCCGGTCGCTTCCATGACCACGAACACCGGCAACCGCTCCCGTCGGAGCTCTTTGATCAAGGCTTGATGGCCACTGCTGTCGTTGGCGAACGTTCTCCGACGCAACGGTCCGCCCGGGGTCCGCCAAGCCACTTCCAGAGTTGCCGCACTCACATCGACGCCTACACAGATCTTCACGAATCGACCTCCCGCTGCTAATGTCGATCCGGGCTTCCCGACCCTGAGAACTCGCGCACCTGCCTTGTAGACGCAGGCTCTGCTTTGCAGGCCTCGGATACTCCACGGCGTTCGCGATGAGGGCGGGGAGCCTTTCTCATCCACAAGCTCGAGGCTTCAGGGGCGACTGCGGCTCTCCCGGACCGCCGACCCATCATTGAATCGGCGGCCTCAAGGTACAAGGGGCCGTGCCTCGTGCGAAGGGCGACCCCCTCATCCGCCTGCGGCACCTTCTCCCCCGAGCGCGGGGGAGAAGGATGAACGGGCCAGAAACCGCAACCCTTCGATCGTCCGCACGCCGTGCCACGTGAAGAGATGGCCGGGGAACGGGCCGATCGCGTTGACCGCCCGCGCGTCGTCGTCCGTGAATGCATACGGCTCGTCCGGCATGAAGATGACGTCCGGCTTCAGCGCGAGTACGTCTTCGAGGTCGATCGCCGGATAGCGATCGCGCGCGGCGAGAACGTTCGTCCCGCCCGCCACTTCGACGAGATGTGAGACGTACGTGTCGCCGCCGCACCACATCCACGGCTTCTTCCAGATCGGGACGGCGAAGGTGAATGCGCGCTTCGGCATTGCCTCGAGCTCGCCTTGCAATGCGTCGATGAGCGGCGTCGCATCGCGCTGATGGATCTCCGCGAGCATCGTAAAAAGTTCACGCACATCGTCGATCGTCTTCGGCTCCGTCGCCACGACGCGCGCGAACTTCGCGATCTCGTCGGCGTGCCGCTTGAGGTTCTCCTCGATGTTGACGTAGACGAGGTCGGGCCGCAGCGCGCGGATCGCCTCGATGTCCGGATTCTTCGTCCCGCCGACGCGCGGCAACTGCAAGCCCGCGGGGAAGATGCACCAGTCCGTGATCCCGACGACGCTCTCGCCGGCGCCGAGGGCGAAGAGCGTTTCGGTGAGGGACGGGACGAGGGAGACGACACGCATCGCCAAAAGTTTACCGTTGCCGGGCTTGACAACATACATAGCTAAACATAGTATGTGGTCATGGCTGAGCCGCTCGACAACTGGGAAGCGCAGATCCGCAAGGGGTGGCTGGAAGTGGCCATCCTGGCGACGCTCTGGTCGGGACGGCGGTACGGTCTCGAGATCATCCGCGCGCTGGAAGAACGGTCCGACCTCATCGTGGCCGAGGGGACGGTTTATCCGGTGCTGACGCGGCTGCGCAACGACGGGCTCGTCGACGCGGAGTGGGAAGAGAGCGACTCCGGCCATCCGCGCAAGTACTACTCGCTCACGACCTCGGGCAAGCGCCGCACGCTGACGCTGGCGAAGCACTCGAACGAGTTCCTCGCGAAGATGACCGCCCTGATCGAGCCGCTGCTCAAGGAGATCAAACGATGACCATCCTCGATCAACCGCTGCAGACGCGCGTCGACGCGTACCTGATGCGCCTCCGCCGCTCGCTCGGCGAACTGCCGCCCGAGGAGGTCAGCGAGATCCTGCGCGAGATCCGCAGCCACATCCTCGATCGCGCCGCGGCGTCGGGCGAGATGACGGATGAAAAGCTTGCGGCGATCCTCAAGGAGCTCGGCCAGCCGGAGGACATCGGTCCGCTGTACCAGGCCGACGCGATGGTCGCGCGTGCCCGCTCGAGCTTCTCGCCGTCGTTGATCCTGCGCACCACCGCGCGCTGGGCGACGATGAGCATCGCCGGCTTCGTCTCGTTCATCCTCGGCCTCTTCGGCTACGGAATGGCCCTCGGATTGATCATCGCCGCGGTCATGAAGCCGATCATGCCGGACCGCGTCGGAGCCTGGGCCAGCAACAACGGATTCACCATCGGCGTGCAGGATTCCGCCGTCCGCAGCGTCGACGTGCTCGGCTGGTGGATGATCCCCGTCGGCCTGATCGGCGGCGCGATGTTCCTCATCGGCACGACGCGATTTCTGCGCTGGATGCTGCGCTACGCGTCAGGAAAGCGTCTGCCCGTACTTCGGGCCGAGAGCGTCAATTGATGGAGTCGAAGTAGATGCTGCTGTAGCCACCGCCTTCGATGTCGACGACCAGCGGCGCCTCGAGTTTTCGCTTCGATCGAAACCATTGCTCCAACGTCATGCCTCTCGGCAGACGGACGCCGTCAGGTGCGGAGACGATGCTCGCGATCGATTCGTGATTGATCACGCATCCGCCGAACACCTCGACGTGACCGCGACGCGTCGAACAGCGCCACGAATTGCAGTTGTAGAAGAGCGGATCGGTCCGCCGTACGCCGATCAATCCGTACAACTGCCCGGCCGTCGATCCTCGCAACACGAGCTCCTTGAATGCCGCGTCGGCATTGGGCGAGCGCCAGAGCTCGCGCATCGCCAGGTAACCTTCGGAATCGGCTCCCGCGATGCCGATGTGCGGCCACTGGAGCTCCTCCGCATGCATCAGGTACCGCAGCGCCGCGGCCTGGCGCGGCGACAAGGCGAGCGGCCGCTCCGGCGCGAAGATGCGCGGCTCGTATGCCGCGGTGGCGGCGGCGAGCACCGCGAAGAGCACGACGACGGCCGGGGAGAGGACGGCCGGGTTGCGCAGAGCCATCGAGCCGAGCCAGCCGATCACGATCGCCAGCAGGAGAGTCGTCGAGATGGAGAAGACCGCGGCCGCATCGATGTCGTCGCCCTTCGCGATGTCGCGGAAGCCGCGCAGCAGCACGCCGGCGGCGAAGATCGCCAGGAAAACGCCGAGCGTGCGCGCCGCTGCCGTCCGCATCACGACAGCATTTTGCGGTATTTCGGATCGAGCGCGTCGATCAGCCCGTCGCCGAGGAAGTTCAGGCCCATGACAGCGAGCATGATGGCGATGCCGGGGTAGATCGCGAGGTGGTTGGCCAGCCCGAGGTAACGGCGGCCGGCGGTGAGCATCGCGCCCCACGACGGAGTGGGCGGCTGCACGCCCAACCCGAGGAACGACAGCGCGGCCTCGGAGAGAATCGCGCCGGCCAGTCCGAGGGTGGCCATCACGATCACCGGATTGATCACGTTCGGCAGCACGTGGCGCACGATCACGCGGGGCGAGCGCGCGCCGAGCGCTTTCGCGGCGGTGACGAACTCCATCTCGCGCACTTTCAGCACCTGTCCGCGCACGAGCCGCGCGTAACCGACCCAGCCGATCGTCGCCAGCGCGAGGATCACGTTGTTCAGGCTCGGCCCGAGGACCGCGACCAGCGCGATGGCCAGGAGGATGCCGGGGAAGGCGAGGAGGATGTCGGTGATGCGCATGACTACCGTATCGACCGTGCCGCCGAAATAGCCGGCGATCGCGCCGAGCGTGATGCCGATGATCGAGGCGAGGATCACGACGCTGAAGCCGACGCGCAACGAAACGCGTGCGCCGAAGAGGATGCGCGAGAGGACGTCGCGCCCGAGGTCGTCGAGGCCGAGCAGATGCTGCTTCGACGGCGGCTCGAGGCGGCGGAACGTGTCCTGCGCATTCGGATCGAACGGCGAGAGCAGGGGCGCCGCGAGCGCGACGACCACGAGCGCGATCGTGAGCAGCGCGCCGGCGGTGAAGGCGAAATTGCGGAAGAGGCGTTTCATTCCAGCTTGATCCGCGGATCCACCACTCCATACAGCAGATCCGACGCGAAATTCACGAGGATGTACGTCAGCGCGATGACCAGGATCGACGCCTGCACCTGCGGGTAGTCGCGCGTGTTGATTGACTGGATCAGCAGCCGCCCCAGTCCCGGCCACGAGAAGATCTGTTCGGTGATGATCGCGCCGGTGAGCAGCGAGCCGAATTGCAGCGCGATCACGGTGATGACCGGGATCAGCGCGTTCTTCAGCGCGTGCCGGAAGATCGCTTTTGCCCGCGTGACACCCTTCGCGATCGCCGTCGTGACGTAAAGCTGGTTCAGCTCCTCGGCCAGCGATACGCGGATCATGCGCGTGAGGATCGCCGCGAGCGCCAGCCCCATCGTCAGCGACGGCAGCACGATCGATTTCCACCCGGCCTCGCGTCCGGAGACGGGGAACCATTCGTGATTGATGGCGAAGGCGATGATCAGCAGCGGACCGAACCAGAAGCTCGGCATCGAGACGCCGATCAGCGCGAAGAATCGCGCCACGTTGTCGATCCAGGAGTTTCGATAAATCGCGGAGATGATGCCGAGGGGGAACGCGACCAGCAGCGCCACGAACATCGCGCCGAGGGCCAGCTGGATCGTGGCCGGATAGCGCTCCCGGATCGCCTGCGCCACCGGGTCGCCGGTGTGGAACGATTTGCCGAGGTCGCCGTGCGCGAGGCGGACGATGTAGTGGACGTATTGCGTCCAGAGCGGCTGGTCGAGGCCCAGCGCCTTCCGCACCGCGACGATGTCCTCCGGCCGCGCCCCTTCGCCCGCGATCTGCGCCGCCGGATCGCCGGGGATCAGATGGATCAGCGAGAAGACGAGCGTCAGAATCCCGAAAGTAATCGGGATCATCTGCAGCAGGCGCCGGATGATGTACTGCGTCATTGACTGCGGTCACGCGCAGCGAAGCCCATGCCACGCGCGGCGATTCTATCGTCCGTGTCCGTCTAATCAGCAGGAGAAGTCCAAATGCCGAATCCGGTCGTCGTCCTCCCCGGGTACTACGGAACCACTCTCGTCGACAGCGTCAGCGGCAAGGTCGTCTGGCTGACGCTCGACGGCGTCCTCCACTCCGGGCAGGTGCTCGACACCATCCGCCTCGACACCGGCGACCCGAACCGCGTGAAGTCGGACGGCGTGCTGCTGGAGGTCGAGATCATCGGCCGCTGGAGTCCGAACATCTACAAAGGACTGACGATGTACCTCGGCTCGCTCGGCCTCGACGTCACGCCGTTCGGCATCGACTGGCGCCGCCCGCTCGACCACGACGTCGACAACCTGCAGTTCAAGATTCAGGGCATCCTCGCCCGCACCGGCAGCGCGCACGTGGACATCGTTGCGCACAGCCACGGCGGCCTCGTGGCGCGCAAATATTTCGAGAAGTTCGGCGGCGCACTCGTCGACAAGTTCATCAGCCTCGGAGTGCCGCACAGCGGGATGATCGAAACGTTCACCGCGATCTGCGAGGGGATCGATTTCCTCGGCTTCTCGCGGTCGCACGTGATGAAGGTCGCGCGCAGTTTCCCGTCGGCGTACGAGCTGCTGCCGTTCAACGCGGGCGATGGTCTCTTCACCTTCGACAACGTTGCCGCTGATCCGTTCAGCGAGACCGGCTGGGTGCCGGCCGGCGTGTCGACGCAGATGCTCGCCGACGCCGCGCTCTCATCGCAGCAGATGAGCCGCGACATCCCGGTGAAGACGACGATGATCTACGGCACACACCTGCAGACGCTGGCGCTGGCGGCCGGCGCGACCGGGAAGAAAACGAAATTCAGCGTGCTGCCGAAAGGCGATGGGACGGTGCCGTCGGTGTCGGCGGCGGGCAGCGGCGTGACGTCGTCCGTCTCGCTGTCGCACTTCGTGATGCCGTACGGCGTCCATTCGCATCTGTTCGATTACGCGGCGGTGAAGCGCGTCATGAAGAACACGCTGTTCGACCGGCCGATGCCGCATTTCGCCTGGTCGTTCGAGAGCGAGGTGTACACGCCGAAGAGCACGTTCGGCGTCGCCGCGGACGTCCGCGATCCCGCCGGCAATCCGATCATCAATGCGGTCGTCACGCTCGAGCTGAAGAACTTCAAGACCGTGCCGCTGCTGCACAACGGCGACGATTTTTCCGCGCAGATCGCGATGCCGCAGACGGCGCGTCATCTCGAATACAAGCTCACCGTCGCCGCGCCGGGCATCAACGTCGATCCGCAGGTCGGCATGCTGTGGGCCGCGAATCACTTCTGATCACGACGTCGATTTGCCGGTGAAGTTCCAGCCGCGCACCTTCACGGTCGGCGCGATGGTGCCGCCGAACATGTTGAACCACGTCGCGACGCGGCGCCGCTCTTTGGTCAAACCTTCGACGCGCGTGAGCGCCTCGACGAGCGACTGGGTCCAGCGGAGGTTCGGCAGGCGGGCCACGACCTTGCCGTCGCGGATGAGGAACGTGCCGTCGCGCGTGGTGCCGGTCATCAGCGCCGATTTCGGTTCGAGCAGGCCGTTGACGTAGTTGAAGCGCGTGACCCAGATGCCGAGCTTCGTCGAGGCGATCAGCTCGTCGCGCGTCGCGGTGCCGGCGGCGACGTCGATGTGGAACGCGCTGCCGTGCTCGGGCGAGCCGAGGTGCCAGGCGTTCGCGGTCGGCTGCATTTCGAGGCGGTCGGCCCACGCTTTGTCGACGACCGGACCTTTGATCACGCCGTTTTCGATCAGCGGCACGCGGCGCTTCGGCAGTCCTTCGAGATCGAACGGGAAGGGGAGGAAGTCGGGATCGGTGGCGTCGTCGGCGATCGTGATGTTCTCGCCCGCGAGGCGCTTGCCGAGGTTGCCGACGAAGAACGAGGAGCCGTCCTCGTAGGCCTGGCCGGTGAACGCGATCATGTTCAGCCATTCGAGCACTTCGGCCAGCGCGGGCGGCTCGAGGATGACGTCGAACGCGCCCGGCTCGAGCTCTTCGTTGTGGCCGAGGGCTAGCGTTGCTTTGTAAGTTGCTTCCTCGCCGAGCGAGAGGATGTCGACCTCGCTCGCGCGGCGCGCGCAGCGGCTGGCGTAGCCGGAGGAGCCGTCGCGGAGCGCGATGACCGTGGCGTCGACGAAGGTGAGTTGCGCGTAACGCTGCACGCCGTGCGAGCTCGAGGTTGCCACCGACGCCGCGCTGGTCAGGTACGCGCCGGCGAACTGCACGCCGGCCTCGCGTCCGCGCTCGAACATCACCTTGAGGTCGTGCGCCTTCGCCATAGGCGAGAGGCCGGCGGTGCTCGCGTCGAACGTGGCGAGCTGCGGCACCGGCTCGTGATCCTGGTAGAGGCCGGAGAAGTGCTGCAGCGGATCGGAGTGCCGCGCCGCCTCGCGCGCCAGCTCCGCGGTCTGCGCCAGTTCTTCGTCGTCGAACGAGCTCGTCGACGCGACCCCCATCGAGCCGTTCACGATCACGCGCAGCGTCAGACTCGCGCTGATCTCCGACATGTTCTGGTGCAGGTTCGAGTTCGCGAAGCGCGAGATGTTCTGGTCGACGGAGATGAGCGCGGCGTCGGCTTCGTCGGCGTTGGCGACGGCGAGCGCGCGGGCGAGGATCGCTTGGGATTCCTGCTCGCTCACCATCACGCCATCTCCACGTTCCGGAATCGCGCCGCCGGCGCGCCGTGCGCGACGCGCATCGTCTGTAGCGGATCGCCCTTGCCGCAATTCGGCAGGCCCCAGATCTGCCAGCTCGCGCGGTCGCCGACCGCATCGCAGGAACGCCAGAATTCCGGAGTGATGCCGGTGTAGACCGGATTGCGCAGCAGGCGGCCGAGCTTCCCGTTCTCGATCTCGTACGCCACCTCGCAGCCGAACTGGAAGTTCAACCGCAGGTCGTCGATCGACCACGACTTGTTCGTCTCGACGTAGATGCCGCGCTTCGTGTCGGCGATGATCTCCGCGAGCGGCGTTGCGCCTGGCTCGAGGTTGATGTTCGTCATCCGGATGATCGGGATCCGCGCCGCGCTCTCCGCGCGCACCGTGCCGTTCGACTTGCGGCCGATGGTCGGCGCGGTGTCGCGGCCGGTGAGGTAATCGACGAACATCCCTTTGTCGATGAGATGAAAGCGCTGAGCCGGGACGCCGTCGTCGTCGTACGCGAACGAGCCGATGGAGCCGGCGATCGTGGCGTCTGCGACGATGTCGACGAGCTCCGAGCCGTAGCGGAAGTTGCCGAGCATGTGCGGCTGCAGGAACGAGCCGCCGGCGAGCGAGATCTCCAGGCCCATGGCGCGATCGAGCTCGGTCGGATGGCCGCACGACTCGTGCACCTGCAGCGCGAGCTGCGACGAGCCGACGATCAGGTCGAAGCGGCCGGCGGGCGCTTTCGGCGCGGCCAGCAGCGCGATCGCCTCGTCGCGGATCTGCGGCGCTTTCTTCGGCAGGTCGAGCTTCTCGATGAACTCCCACCCCGCCGCCTGATAGTCGCCGCCGAACGGATTCGGATAGGTGCGCCGCTGGAACTCGCCGCCGTCGAGCGCCGCGGCCTCGATGCCGCCGCCCATCTCCGTCGTGGTCTGATCGATGTAGCTGCCGAGGGTCGAGGCGAAGATTTTTTCCTGGCGGTAGCAGGATAGGTCGCCGCTGACCTGGTGGATGCGGTGGTCGCCGCGCATCGGCTCCGTCGCCGCGAGGAGGTGCTCGATTTTTTTCTCCAGCGCGATCGACCATGGATCGATCTCGAACGCCGACGCCCACGTGGCCACGTGCGGCTCGATGTCGCTCAGCACGACGTCCGCGGTCGAGGCGATGTTGCTCGCCGCCGCGACCTCGAGCGCCCGCTGCGCCGTCTGCAGGATCGCCTCTTCGCTGACGTGCGACGTCGCCGCGAACCCCCACCCGTTCCCGATCAGCACCCGCACGCCCACCGCGCGGTCGACGGTGGCCGAAAGTGCATCGACCTCGCCATTGCGCACGCGCACGTGCTGCTGATGCGTGGCCGTCCAGCGAATGTCGGCATACCGAAGCGCGGGATTGCGAAGACTCCTGAGTGCCTGCTCGAACTGAGCGCGCGTCGGCTTCATTGAGGAGCGGATTCTATCCCGGGTAAATCAGGGAGCAGGATGTCGAGCTCGCGGATCAGGATGGGGAGATCGTCGTGCACGACGCGCCAGATAATTTCGTGATTGATGCGGTCATAGCCGTGCACGATGCGATTGCGGGTGCCGATGATCTCCGCGACGTTGCTAATCCTGGCCGCGATCGTGGCGTCGATCTCGACCGCGCGCCGCAGTGCTTCGCCGATGATCTCCAGCATGTGTGTGACGGCGGCTCGCTTTTCCTTGAGCGCCGCATACTGCTCGAGCGTGAGATCGCCCATGAATTCGCAGGCATCACGCGCCGCGTCGCGCGCGTCCGATACGAACTTCGCGGCGTCACGCGGCTTCATACAGGCAGTAAATCGGATTCCGGTCGATGTGCCTCTTCAGATACGGATTCCGGATGCTTTGATAATGGACGAGATCGACGCGCCGGCCAAGAACCGCCGCCAACTCCTGCTCGAACGTGAAAAAGGCGAGACCGGGAGTTTTACCGGGCAGAAACTCGTAGAAAAAATCGAAATCGCTCGTCTCCGCGTCGAACTCGCCACGCGCGGCACTACCGAAGAGTGCAAGGCGCTTCACGCCCCATTTCACGCACAGCGCCCGCACCTGCTCCAGCTTCCCTTCGATCTCCGCCGGTAGCGCCGCCATGCGGCAAATTGTACCCTTCGCCTCCGAATGAAACTCATCGTCGGCCTCGGCAATCCCGGTGACGGTTACGCCAGAACGCGCCACAACGCGGGGTGGATGGTCGTCGACGCGTTCGCGAAGAAATTTCGCATCGACCTCACAAAGCACGAAAAGGAGTCGATGACCGGCGAAGGACGCGTCGGCGGCGGGTCGGTCAAAGTGGCCAAGCCGTTGACGTACATGAATCTTTCCGGAGATGCGGTACGGCTGCTGGTCAATGCATATCTCGATTCGACCGACGACCTGATCGTGGTCTTCGACGAGATCGATCTCCCCCTCGGCAAGCTGCGCATCAAGCCGAGCGGGTCGGCCGGGACGCACAACGGCATGCGCTCCATCGTCGAGTCGCTCGGCACGGAGCGCTTCGCCCGGCTGCGTGTCGGCGTGCGCGGCGAAAGCCACGGCGATTACCGCCTCCGCGACTACGTCCTCGACGAATTCGAGACCGAGGAGATGCCGGTCGTGGAGAAGACGATCGAGCGCGCCGTCGATGCCCTCGTCCTCTTCGCGCGCGGCGACCTGAAGCGGGCGATGAACGAGTTCAATCGCGATCCGCAGACGTAGAATGCCCCGAGATCATGAACACCCACACCCTCGGTGAGCTCCGCGCCTCCGGCTACCGCGTCCGCTCCGTCAAAGACGAAATGCGCGAGAACCTCCTGGCGAAAATCGCGCGCGACGAAAACACCTTCCCCGGCATTCACGGCTACGAACGGACCGTCATCCCGGCGATCCACAACGCCATCCTTTCGCGGCACGACATCATCCTTCTCGGCCTGCGCGGCCAGGCCAAGACGCGCATGCTCCGCTCGCTGACGATGCTGCTCGACGAGCGCATCCCGATCGTCGAAGGATGCGAGATCAACGACTCGCCGTTCACGCCGACGTGCAAGCGCTGCCGCCGGCTGGCCGTCGAAAAAGGGGACGACCTGCCGGTCGCCTGGATCCATCGCGACGAGCGTTATCGCGAAAAACTGGCCACGCCGGACGTCACGGTCGCCGATCTCGTCGGCGATATCGATCCGATCAAGGCGGCGAACCAGCGCCTGACGTACGCCGATGAGGAAGTCATCCACTACGGCATCATCCCGCGCACGAACCGCGGCATCTTCGCCATCAACGAGGTGCCCGATCTCGCGCCGCGCATCCAGGTCGCGCTGCTGAACATCCTCGAGGAGCGCGACCTGCAGATCCGCGGCTTTCCGGTGCGCATCCCGATGGACATCGTGCTGGTCTTCAGCGCGAACCCCGAGGACTACACGAGCCGCGGCAACATCATCACGCCGCTCAAGGACCGCATCGATTCGCAGATCCTGACGCACTATCCGCAGAACGTCGGCACCGCGATGCAGATCACCGGTCAGGAAGCGTGGCTCGAGCGCGAGGGAGCGGCGGCGAAGGTCGAGATCCCCGACTACATCAAAGAGCTGATCGAGAATATCGCCTTCGTGGCGCGCGATTCGGAGCTGGTCGATCAATCGTCCGGCGTCTCCGCGCGGCTCACGATCTCGGCGATGGAGTTGCTGCACTCGAACCTCGAGCGCCGCGCCGCGCGGACGGGCGACAAGCGCGTGTTCCCGCGCTTGTCGGACCTCGCCATGCTGCTCCCGGCGATCACCGGCAAGGTCGAGATGGTGTACGAGGGCGAGCAGCAGGGCGCCGAAGTCGTGGCGCGAAAGCTGATCGGCCTCGCGGTGTCGAAGCTGTACGAGACGAAGTTGCCGCCGGTCGAGCGCGCCGGCGCCGCGCGCACGGGTGAGCGCGAACGGCGCGGCTACGGCGAGCTCGATTCGGATGATTACGAAGCAGTCTTCGCCGGCCGCGGCGCGAAGACGAAAGCGAAAACACCGCCGCCGCGCGAGGAAGAGCGCGCCGCGCCGAAGGAGCCGAACTACGACACGATCCTCGGCTGGTTCGCGTCGGGCAACCGCATCACCGTCTCCGACGAGCAGCCGTTCAAGGAGTACTTCGCGGAGCTGAGCAAGGTGCCGAAGCTCGTCGAGACTGCACAGAAATATGTGCAACCCACGAGCGAGTTCGAGCTGGCGTTCTGGATGGAGATGATCCTCGAGGCCTTGCACCAGTCGCTCCGCCTCGCGCGCGAAGACCTCGACTCGACGATCACGTTCCACGAGCTGATGAAGTTCAATGTGCTGCGGACGGTGAAATGATGGTGAAGATCTCCGCCGAAGTTCCGCCCGAGCTGTCGCGGTCGATGGACCGCATCATCCGCGACGGCTGGTTCCCCGATCAGGAGACGATCGTCCGCGAGGCGCTCGAGCAATTCGTCGACGCGAAGTCGTTCCTCGGCGATTCGCCGCGCATGCTGCACCGCTTCGCCGCCGACGCGCTGAACGAATCGAAGCCGGAAGTTGCGCTGAAGTTCGCCAATCGCGCGATGTCACTCCTCGCGAATCAGCACATCACCGACTTCGCGCTCTATCAGGCCGTGATCGAGCTCCGCGTGCAGGTCTTCCTCGTCCTCGGGCGCGAGAACGACGCGCTCGCGTCGCTGGAAGAGGCGCGCGAAGTGCTGCCGAACAATCCGTCGATCGCGAAATGGATCGAGAAGCTGATGCGCACCCGGCCCCGCGGCGAGGCCTGATCAGAACGTGCGGCGCCGCGCCGGCAGTTCGACGCCGAGCTCCAGCGTCTTCAATGACGACGGCCGCGACGTCGTGCGATAGACGAGCGTGACGCGGCCGTCGCCGCGCACCAGCAGCGCGGGCGCGACCGCGCCGTCGGCCAGCAGCGTCTCCGCGTTCGTGTCGAGATTCAGCTCGAACAGCCGCTCGTCCCGTTCGTAAATGACGAGCGGTCCGGAGACCGTCGCGTTGTTCGCGCGGATGACGAGCGATCGCGTGATGCCGCCGCGGGTCACGTTGAGGCTCGTTCCATCGCTCCAGAGCACCGTGCCGTCGTCCGCTTCGATCCACTGCGGTTTCGTCGTGAGCGTCACGTCGCCGCCGCCGGGCTGATACGTCAACAGGTTCTTTGCCGGCAGGCAGAAGAACATGGAGAAGCCGGTGCACACCGCCGGCGTGGCGCGCGCGAAGACGGTGGTCTCGCCGGCCAGCGCAACGTCGACGACCGAGGTCGGCACCGGGACGAACAGCGCGACGACGACGCCTTGCGCGTTCACCGCCGCCATGGCCGCTCCGATGGTGATGCGATAGAGGCCCGAGGTCCACGCGACGCGCGGGACGAACGCGGGCGTCGAGGGACCGAGGGAAATCGGATTCGCATCGACCAGGGCGCCGGTCGGCGTGACCCGCTCGGCGAATGTCGTCGCGCGTCCGAGGTCGAACTCCTGCCAGACGACGAGGAAGTTCGTGCCGTCGAACGCGATCGCGGGAGCGATCTGCTGCTGGCCGCGCATCGGCATCACGACGTCGCGCCGGTGGTCGAGCGGCGAGACGTGAATGCGCGCGGAGCTGTTGTCGATCTGCGTCCAGGCGACGAGCGCGGCGCGGCTGTCGCCGGCGATGGCGAGGTCATGGCGGCTGAGCGGCGGATTCGGTGCGACGTACGACGTGAGGAGGACGGCCGCCAGCAGCAGGTGTTGCATGGCCGTGTTACGGCTGAGCATGACGACGCGTCTACAATCGCTGGGTTGCGACATCGCTACAGTCATCTCGATCCCGATCTCATCCGCCGGCTGCTCGCGGAGATGGGCTTGCGCCGTCTCTTCAATCACCTCCTGCTGCAGAGCGGCGGCGACGTCGAGGAAGCGATGCGCTGGATGCGCATGCTGCAGGAGCGCGGCTTCATCGACGAGAATGTCGACCTCGAGGCGTTCTTCGCGCGGCTGACCGAGGAGAACGTGATCGGCCAGGACTCGAACGGCAACATGGTGTTGTCGGCCGGCGGCGAGCGGCAGATCCGGCGCGATGCGCTCGACGAGATCTTCGGCGGCCTGCAGAAATCGATGAGCGGCTATCACTCGGTGCCGACGGCGGGGCAGGGGAGCGAGCGGCTCACCGAGACGCGGCCGTATCAGTTCGGCGACGATCCGATGTCGATCGATTCGATCCGTTCATTGCAGAACGCGATGAAGCACAACGATCCGGCGGGCTTGCTCTCGATCAACGAGGACGATCTCGAGGTGTTCGAGACGGAGCACAACTCCAGCTGCGCGACGGTGGTGATGATCGACATCTCGCACTCGATGATCCTGTACGGCGAAGACCGCATCACGCCGGCGAAGAAGGTCGCGCTGGCGCTGACGGAGCTGATCCTCACGAAGTATCCGAAGGACACGATCGACGTCGTGCTGTTCGGCGACGAGGCGTCCGAGGTGCCGATCGGCGAGATCCCGTACGTGAAGGTGGGGCCGTTCCATACGAACACGAAGGCCGGCCTCGAGCTCGCGCAGCGCATCCTCCGGCGCCGCAAGCACAACAACAAACAGATTTTCATGATCACCGACGGCAAGCCGTCCGCGCTGTTCGAGAACGGACACCTCTACACGAACTCGTTCGGCCTCGACATGAAGATCGTGAACCGCACGCTGGAGGAAGCGGACCGCTGCCGCCGCTCCGGCATCCCGATCACGACGTTCATGCTGGCGACCGATCCGATGCTGGTGAATTTCGTCGAGCAGCTCTCGCAGATCAACCGCGGCCGCGCGTTCTACTCGTCGCCGGACCGGCTGGGCGAGTACATCCTCGCCGACTACATCCGCAACCGCCGCAAGTTCGTGCACTGAAACCGCCGCGCGCGCCGCACGTCGAAGAGACATGCGAGCCATTGCCGCCGTCCTTCTTCTCTTTGCCGGACACCGCGACCTATTCAAGTACGTCGAGCCGCCGCCGCGCCCGGTCGTGGCGAAGAAGCAGGCGAAGACGGTGACGGTCGTCGGGCCGTCGGTCGTCATCAAGACGCCGGATCCGGACGTTGTCGTCGTGCCGCAGCCGCCGGCGTTTCCGTATCGCTGCATCGGCACGTTCGGTCCGGCCTCGAATCCGTTCGCGGTCTTCGACGGCGGCGGAGCGATCATCAACGTCCGCATCGGCGAAGTGATCGACGGCAAGTTCGTCGTGCGCGGGATCGGACTCGAGAGCGTGACGATCGGAGTGGACGGATTTCCCGACCGGCTCGTGGGGATCGGCAACTGACGCAAATCGGAATGCGCCGCACGAGGCCGCAGTTACGCTGCCCGATGCGCAAGTTATTTGCGGTCCTGCTCCTGCTCGCGTTTCCCCTCGCCGCGAATGAGCTCTCCTTCCGCTCGCTCCAGAGCGGGTGGAATTCATCCGCGACTCCTGTGTCCGATCACGGCATCCATGGCGAGGGGCAGATCATCGCCGTCCTCGACACCGGTCTCGATTACGACAACTGCTTCTTCGCCGAGGCCGACGGCAGCGCGCCGCCGATCAACACCGGCACGCCGGCGGGCGGCTTCGCCTGGACCAACATCGTGCCGTCGCGCCGCAAGGTCATCGCGTACGACTTCCTTTATTCATGCGCGCAGTTTCCCGGCGCGCCGTACTGCGACGATCCCGCCGACAAGACAAAGTATGACGACCACGGCCACGGCACGCACGCCGCCGGCGCGGCCGCCGGCGATCGCGGCACGCCGATCGTGCACGACTACGGCGATGCGATCGCGCCCGGCGCGAAGCTGGTGATCCAGGACGCGGGACTGAGCCCCACCGACGCCTGCACGTCGCGGCCCGGCATCGGCTGCCCCGTCACGCTCACGCCGATCCTCGACCAGGCCTACAAGCAAGGCGCGCGCATCCATTCGAACTCGTGGGGCGATCACGGCGCGCCGACGGCGAGCTACTCGCAGTCCGCGCGCGACCTCGACGCATTCGTCTACTCGCATCCCGACATGCTCGTCGTCTTCAACGTCGGCAACTTCGGCTCGCCCGGCATTCCGCCGCTGAACACGCTCTCGTCGCCCGGTTGCGCGAAGAACTCGCTGCAGGTCGGCGGCACGCGCCAGGACTATCGCGACGACAGCGTCCTCGCCAGCTACACGCTGCTCGGGCCCGCGCGCGACGGCCGCATCAAGCCGGACGTGGTCGGGCCGTCGTACGTCCTCGCCGCCGACAGCGATCTCGATGTGACGACGAAGACGTGCGACATCAGCTATCAACCGGGGACGTCGTGGGCCTCGCCAAGCATCGCCGGCGCCGTCGCGCTGGCGCGGCAGTACTACACCGACGGCTATTACCCGAGCGGCTTTCCGACGCCGGCCGATCGCTTCACGCCGAGCGCCGCGCTGCTGAAGGCGACGATGATCGCGGGCACGCGCCGCGTGCCGATCCGCGCCGTCTACAACTCATCCGACGTCGACTCGATGCCGGTGCCGTCGCCCGAACAGGGATGGGGCTTTCCGGTGCTCGATGACGTGCTCTATTTTCCCGGCGACAAGTCGCACCTGAAAGTGGTCGAAGGTGAAGTGACGCAGGGTCAGACCGCGACGTTGCACGTGCAGGTGAATGCCGGCACGCCGCTGCGCGCGGTGCTGGTGTGGACCGATCCTCCCGGCGCGGTGAGCACCGGCACAACGCCGAACCTCGTCAACGATCTCGATCTCCGCATCGGATCGCTGCCGGCCGTCGCGGATCACATCAACAATGTCGAAGTGATCAACATCGCGGCGCCCACGTCGGGAACGATCGCCATCGACGTGACCGCGTCGCACCTCGGTTTCGGATCGAAGCAGAGCTATGCGCTGGTGGTGACGGGCGACGTGAGCGATGCGTCGACGCCGCGCATGCGAGCCGTCCGCGCGCGCTAGAATGCGCGCGCCATGCTTGCACGCGACTACCTCCGTGAACACGCCGACGACTATCGCACCGCGCTGAAGAACCGCGGCGCGTCGGTCGACATCGAACGCTTCCTCGAGCTCGATTCCGAGCGCCGCCGCACGATCGCTCAGGTTGAGCAACTCAAGGCGCAGCGCAATACCGCGTCGCAGGAGATCGCGACGCTGAAGAAGAACAAGCAGGACGCGTCGTCGCAGATCGAGGCGATGAAGCGCGTCGGCGACGAGATCAAGGAGCTCGACGCGCGCATCGTGCAGATCGAGGACGAGCTGAAAAACCTCGAGCTCGTGTTCCCGAATGTTCCCGATGCCAGCGTGCCGGTCGGTCCCGACGAAACGCACAATCGCGTGGAGCGGACGTGGGGCGAGAAGCCGCAATTCAACTTCACCGCGAAGCCGCACTGGGACCTCGGCGAAGCCCTCGGCATCATCGATTTCGATCGCGCCACGAAGATCACCGGCGCGCGGTTTGCGATTCTCTCCGGTGCCGGCGCGCAGCTCTCGCGCGCGCTCATGAACTTCATGCTCGACACGCACACGTCGAAGGGCTATCGCGAGATCCTCACGCCGTTCATGACCAACGCCGATTCGATGCGCGGCACGGGTCAGCTGCCGAAGTTCGAAGAGGATCTGTTCAAGCTCGCCGGCGAGAAGCAGTACTACCTGATCCCGACGGCCGAGGTGCCGGTCACGAATCTGTATCGCGAAGAGATCCTCGACGCGGCGACGCTGACGCAGTCGTTCTGTTCGTATTCGCCCTGTTTCCGCAGCGAGGCCGGCTCGTACGGCAAGGACACGCGCGGCCTGATCCGGCAGCATCAGTTCGAGAAAGTCGAGCTGGTGAAGTTCACGCTGCCGGACAAGTCGTGGGAAGAGCACGAGCGGCTGACGGCCGACGCCGAGGCGATTCTGCAGGCGCTCGGGTTCCACTATCGCGTCGTGACGTTGTCGAGCGGCGACATGGGATTCACCTCCGCGAAGACGTACGACATCGAGGTCTGGCTGCCGGGGCAGGAGGCGTATCGCGAGATCTCGTCCTGCTCGAACTTCCTCGATTTCCAGGCCCGCCGCGCGAACATCCGCTATCGCACCGCGGACAAGAAGATCGGCTACGTCCACACCCTCAACGGCTCCGGCCTGCCACTCGGCCGCACGCTCATCGCGGTGCTGGAAAACTACCAGCGCGAAGACGGCTCGATCGAGATCCCCCCAGTCCTCCGCCCCTACATGAAAAACGCCACAGAGATCCGTTAAGTTGGAAAACCGGGGTCAGGTCTGGAAAATCAACTTTACGCCGTAAAGTTGATTTTCCAGACCTGACCCCAAAGTTCCAACTTAAGGGGGGGCGTCGTAGAGGATTTGGTAGGTGAGATCCGTGGCGCCGAGGCGGAGGCGGTCGTTGTGTTTGAGGACGGCGTGGAAGACGCGCGTGTTGTTGACCCAGGTGCCGTTGCGGCTCTTGAGGTCTTCGATCACGTAGCCGTCGGGGCCGCGGAAAATGCGCGCGTGGAAGCCGGAGACGCCGAGGTCCGTGAGGCGGATCGTGTTCTCGCGGTGGCGGCCGACGAGGTACTCCGGCTCCGCTAACGGGATCACCGTTCCTTCCGACTCGCCGCTCGTGACGTTCAGCTGCGCGATCGTCGGCCGCACCACGTCGTGATACGAGAGGTGCGCTTCGCCGGACGTCAGCAGGTTCGTATCGTCCGGCAGCTCGGGCTCCGCGATCACGGTCGAATTCGGGTCGTGCATCGGCGGCAGCGGCCCGGTCTGGCGCACCGTCGAGTCGGCGTGCATGTCGTGCGATTCCAGCGGCGGCACGAGCTCGATCAACTTGTTGGCGAACAGTCCGTAGACGATGCGATAGACATTGAACGGATCGTCTTCCGCATCGTGGCAGAGGTCCTCGAGCGTCCGCGCGGCGTTGATCAGGAACAGGATCCGCCACTCCTCCGCTTTGAGTGTGATCTTCTCCTCGCTCGGATTCGCGACGACGCGGAAGATCGCCTGTTTGTCGGGCAGCAGCTTCACGCACTGCTCCCACTCCTCGATGCGCCGCGCCCCTTCCATGATCAGGTTCGACAGATCGATGGAGATCGTCACCGCGTAATTCGGCAGCTGCATCTCCTCGGCGAACGCAAACGTGCCGCCGGGCCAGACGAAGCAGTCGTAGATGATCTCGGACACCTGGATCTTGAGGAAATCGCGCACCTGCTCTTCGGTCAGCACGCCCTGCTGGATGGCCAGCTGGCCGAAGCGTCCGCCTTCGCGGCGCATGAGGTCATCGATGCGCTCGACTTCCGCGGGGCTGATTTTTTTCTTGCGCAGGAGGATGTTGCCGAGGCGGAACTGCTCCTGATTCGAGCCGGCGTAGACGAGCGAGCCCTGATCGAAAAAGACCCACGCTTCGCGCCCTCCGTTGGTCAGCGCAAGCGTGCCGCTCTTCCGAGTCGTGTGCAGAAACGTCAGCACCTCGGGGAGCTTGAACGAGGTCAGGCTCCCGCTCAGAACTGCATCAGCCATTGTGCAATCACACTTTACAATGTCGCCCCATCATGCCGTCCAACAAATCACGTCACGCCGTGATGGCGGGCTTTCTCGGCTGGACTCTCGACGCCTTCGACTTCTTCGTCGTCGTCTTCATGCTCGACATCCTGGCCGCGCACTTCGGCGTGCCCAAACGGCAGATCGTCAACACATTGACTGCCACGCTGCTCTTCCGTCCCGTCGGCGCGATCATCTTCGGCATGCTGGCCGACCGCTTCGGCCGGCGCATGCCGCTGATGGCGAACGTCATCTATTTTTCGATCATCGAGCTGCTCACCGGCTTCTCCTCGACGTTCACCCAGTTCATGGTCCTCCGCGCGCTCTTCGGCATCGGCATGGGCGGCGAGTGGGGCGTCGGCGCGTCGCTGGCGATGGAGCAGGCGCCGCGGAAATGGCGCGGCGTGTTGAGCGGAATTCTGCAGAGCGGTTACTCCACCGGCTACCTCCTCGCGGCCATCGCATCGCGCTTCGTGCTGCCGGGACTCGGCTGGCGCTGGATGTTCTGGCTCGGCGCGCTGCCGGCGCTGCTGGCGTTCTACATCCGCTTCAGCGTGCCGGAATCGAAGGCGTGGGAAGAGCATCGCGTCGGTACGCTCGGCGAGATGTTCACGGCGGTGCGCGGACACGCGAAGATGTTCGCGTACCTCGTGCTGCTGATGACGTTCATGATGTTCCTGTCACACGGGACGCAAGACCTCTATCCCGATTTCCTCAAGGAATCGCGGCACATCGCGGGCACCACCGTTCCGAACGTGATCATCCTGATGAACGTCGGCGCGATCGTCGGCGCGATCATCTTCGGCCAGCTCTCGCAGCAGATCGGCCGCCGCTACAGCATGCTCTGCGCGCTCGGCGTGTCGCTGCTGACGATTCCGTTCTGGTCGTTCGGCGGATCGCTGATCGTGCTCGCCGTCGCCGCATTCGTGATGCAGATCGGCGTGCAGGGGGCGTGGGGAATCATCCCGGTGCACCTCAACGAGCTCGCGCCCGATTCGGTGCGCGGACTCGTCCCCGGACTCGCGTACCAGTTCGGCATCCTCATCGCCGCGCCGGTCAACACGATCCAGCACGCGCTGCGCGATCGCGTCGGGTATTCGTGGGCGCTGGCGGGATTCGAGATCGTGACGATGCTCGTGCTGGCCGTCGTGCTTTCTCTCGGACGCGAGGAGCGCGGACGCGCGTTCCACTCCGGCGATCTCGTGCTCGAGACCGACTAAGCCAACGTGTGCATCACCGCCCACAACGACACGCACGAGATCGCGATCCACAGCATCACGCCGAGGAGCAGCGGGCGGACGCCGACGGCGGCGAGCGACTTGCGTGAGAGGCCGGCGCCGATCAGGAACAGCGTCAGCGTCAGGCCGTACTTCGCCAGCGTGACGATCACCGCCCACGCGGGCGACGCGACGTACGTGCGGATCAGCGACGCGACCAAAAACCAGAGGATGAACCAGGGGATCGTGATGCGCGCTTTCGATCCGCGGTGGAACGCGAACGCGGTGCCGAGGGTCAGCGGCACGATCCACAACGCGCGCGTCAGCTTCACCGTCGTCGCGATCTGCAGCGCCTCGGCGCCGTAACGCGCGGCCGCGCCGACGACCGAGCTCGTGTCGTGGATCGCGATCGCCGCCCAGACGCCGAACTGCGTCTGCGACAGCGCGAGCTTGTGGCCGATCACCGGAAAGACGAACAGCGCGATCGAGTTGAGGATGAATACCGTGCCGAGCGACACCGACATCTGCTCGTCGCTCGCGTTCAGCACCGGACCGACTGCCGCGATCGCGCTGCCGCCGCAGATCGCAGTGCCGGACGAGATCAGGTGCGACGTCGTCCGCTCGATCTTCATCGCGCGGCCGAGGAGAAATCCGAGCAGCAGCGTGCCGGTGATCGTCGCGATGGTGAAGAGGAGGCCGGTGCGGCCCGCGGCGACGACCTTCTGCAGGTCCATGCCGAAGCCGAGTCCGACCACCGACGCCTGCAGGAGGTACTTCGTCAGCTTCGCCGATTTTTTCGCGTACGGGTTGCCGATCGTGAGCGCGAGCAAAATCCCGAGCGCGAGCGCGCCGGGCGGGGAGATGAGAAATTCGAGGACCGCGCGCGCCACTACTTCACGTTCGCGCGGAAAAAGTCGAGCGTCATCCGCCACGCGTCGGCCGCGGCCTCGGCGTTGTAGACCTCGGGACGCGTGTCGTTGAAGAACGCGTGCTCGGCGTCGGGATAAATCTTCAGCGTCACGTCCTTGCCCAGCCCCTTCAGCTTTTCGTACAGCTCTTTTTCCGCGGCGGTGAGGCCTTTGTCGTTCTCGCCGGCGATCAGGATCATCGGCGCCTTCACGTTCTCCCACACCGCCGGCACTTTCTTGAAGCCGCCGTAGAAACTGACCGCGGCGCCGACGTTCGCATCGCGCGTCGCGACGAACTTCGCCAGGCCGCCGCCCATGCAGAAGCCGACGACGCCGTACGTCTTCGACGAGCATTCGGGACGGCCGAGGAGATACGCGCCGGCCGCGGCGATCTCGTTCGCCGCGCGCTCCGCATCGAGCTCCATCACCAGCTTGCCCGCTTCATCCGGCGACTTCGTCGTCTTGCCGTGGAAGAGATCGGGCGCGCAGGCGAGGAAGCCTTCGTCCGCGAAGCGGTCGCAGACGTTCTCGATGTGCCGCACGAGCCCCCACCATTCCTGAATCACGACGACCGCCGGACCTTTGCCGGACTTCGGTGTGGCGAGATAGCCGAGATCGATGCGCTGTCCCATGGCGGGCGATTTTATACGAGCCGTGACGTTTGGGCGCCGCGGCCCGTATAGTGATTCGAGTTGATGACCAAGGACCAGCTCGTGACCCTCGCGAAGCGGACGCGCTGTCCGCGTTGCGACCTCAACAAGACCGTCGGTGCCGCGCTCTGCCGCAGTTGCCGGAGCAAGCTGCCCGCGAACATGCGCACGGCCCTCGAGGGGATTCCGGCCAAGGACGAGTTCACCGTCTCGCGTGCGTTACGCGCGGCGGCGAACTACTTCAACGTCCACTTCCAGTCGATCCGGAACTTCGGCGGCGGGAAGAAGCGTTAGCGCGCGCTTCCCGACGCGCTGCCGCGCAGCTGCGACGTCGCGTTCGCCACGTCGGCGAGCTCCCGCGCCTTCGCGTCCTCGGGTGCCTGCAGCGCGAGCTCCTCGGCGCGCCGTGCGACGTCGTTCGCGCCGGCCATCCCCTTCAGCGTTTCGCCCCAGACCGCGCCGAGCGACGCGAGGCGGTGACGGCGCGACGCGGCGATCCAGGTCTTCTCCAGGTCGCGGCGGCGGAGCGTCTTCTCGAGCGTGATCTGACGGCCGTCGGTGACCGACTTGTACTTCAGACGGAACGTCGCGACCCGCTGCCACGAAGTGCCGCGCGGCACGAGCTCGATGTCGTACAGCGCCGTGACCGACGTGTTCTTCAGCAGCGTCGGCTCGATCGTCGAATGCAGAGATCCGTCACCGCCGACGAGGTGGAAGGCCGCCACTGCGGACTTGTCGAACTCCACCTCGAGGCTCGCCTCGGTCGCGACCGGCGGAGTCGACGCGCCGGGCGCAAGCTCGGCGGTCGCGGTGTCGATCGTCATCCGCACCATGCGGCGTGCCGCATCGCTCACGACAGGCGCGGTCGAGCCCTCGGCGTCGAGCCGGACGTCGTGCGTCTCGCGCTTCGCCGAGCCGGCGAAGTAGTTCACCAGCGCGGCGACGTCGATGCTCGCCGACTCCGGCTGCGCGCCGTGCTCGATCGCGCTCTTGATCCGCTCGAAGGCCCGCTGATCGACGGAGATCCCGAACACCGACTCCGCGCGCTGCGGCATCGCGATGTCGGACGCTTTCGCTTCCGCCATGTAGCCGAACGTTCCGCCCAGCACCGGCGCGGGGGCCGGCGCAGCCGCGGGTGCGGGCACTGAAATCTCTTCGCGGGCGATCGGCGGCTCTGGCGTCGCGTCGGCGACGAGGGGTCTCGCCTCCTGGACCGCGTCGTATGCGAGGAGCGGTTCGTTGCGCGTTGGTGCTGCCTCGCGTCGATCTTTCGCCCGCCCGGTATTCACGATCGACGGCATTTCGGCCTGTCGTGTAACCGGCGGCTCGAGACGCGCGACCTGCAGCGGCTCGGAGGCGCTCGCCGTCTCCGCCGTCAGCGTCGCCGGTTGAGCGATTGCGCGCATGCCCGGGCGCGGCTCGAAGTTCGCGATCTTCGCGTGATCGACGCGGGAGAAGAACTGCAGCGCAAAAAATGCGGACGTCACGAGCAGCAGCACCGAGGCCGCTACGCGCATGTCGAAGAAAATCGAACGGTTGAAGCGGGCGCGGTCGGACGAGACACCCATCACCAGATGCGGAGGGATGTCCCGCTTGATGCGGTCGGCGAGGTCCGCCGGAGGTTTCGGGACCTGGGCCAGCGTCAACTTCCGCTGCAGGTCAGCTTTCGTCTTCGGATTCATCATCATCCTCTACGTCCCCGATGGCCGCCTCGAGGATCGTGAATGCGCGGTGCAGGCGCTTGCGGATCGCCACGGTGGTGATCTCCTCGATCGCGGCGATCTCCTTCACCGCCAGACCACCCCAGAAGTGCGCCGTCACCGTGAAGCGCAGGTCTTCGGGTAACTGCAGCACCGCGGCGCGAAGCCGCTCCGCCTCCTGCTGGTCGCTCAACACCTGATCGGCCGACGGGCGCGTGTCGCACGGCTCCAACGTGTTCGGCTCGTCGAGCGAGGTCATCCGCCGCGGCCGGCGGATGTGGTTGAGAAACGTCGTATAAGCGATACGGTAAAGCCATGTGAAGAGTTGCGAGCGGCCGTCGAAGTTCGGCAGCGCCGCCCACGCTTTCTGATACGTCTCCTGCGTCAAATCGGCAGCGAGGTCGCCGTCACCACAAAGGCGGTAGAGCGATGCGTAGACGGCGGAGTAGGTCCGCTCCACGAGCTCTTCCGCGGCCATGCGATCGCCGGCGCGGATTGCCGCGAGCAGACGCCGCTCTTCCCCGAAAGGCGCCGCTACGTCATCCTGCTCCGCCGCCCTGGCCGGAAACGGCGCAACCCTCGACATGACCGTTGGACACTCCTTCGTTTCAGAAAGAAACTCGACCCCTCGATTATGCTACCGGGCGTGAAACGGATCGCTCTTATTGCACTGCTCGCCCTGCTGAATTGTCAGCACCGTCACGTCGATCCCGCCTACGAGCAGGAGATCAAAACGTGGCAGACGAATCGCGCCACGCGGCTGAAGGCGCCGGACGGCTGGCTGTCGCTGGTCGGCTTGCAGTGGCTGAATCCCGGCGAAAATTCAGTCGAAGGCTTCGGCAAGTTCGTGCTGAACGGCGGCAAGGTGACGTACACGCCCGCCGCCGGCGGGACGCCGACGGAGCTTCGCGATGACACCGATCCGGCCGGACCGACGGTCCTGCAGCAGGGGACGAAGCGGATCACGGTGATCAAGCGCAACGATAAATACGGCCTGCGCATCAAGGACGAGAACAGCCCCGCCCGCACGCATTTTCTCGGCCTCGACTACTTCCCGGTGAATCCCGACTGGCGCGTCGTCGCGCATTTCGAGCCCTACAACCCGCCGCACCACGTCCCGATCGTGAACGTCCTCGGCATGACCAGCGACGAGATCTCGCCCGGCCAGCTCGCGTTCGACGTTGACGGCCACACCTACCGCATCCAGCCGATCCTCGAACAGGGCGAACAGGACTGGTTCATCATCTTCAAGGACGCGACCGCCGGCCACGAGACCTACGCCGCCGCGCGCTATGTCTACGACCACCCGCCCGGCGCCGACGGCACGACCGTGATCGATTTCAACAAGGCCTACAACCCGCCGTGTACGTTCACGCCGTACGCGACGTGTCCGTTGCCGCCCGCGCAGAACCGCCTGCCGTTCAGGATCGAGGCGGGGGAGAAGAAGTATCGGGGACACGCCTGAGTTTATCCCGACCCTGAGCGAAGCGAAGGCCGGAGGGATCAGCGGAGCATCTCGCGTGCAATGTCGGTCCAGGTCTTGTGCAGATCAATCCAGTTCGGGTTGATCGACTGAATGAGCGCGATGCGCTTCGCGCGGGTCCATGCTTTGATCTGACGCTCGCGCCTGGCCGCCGCAATCTTCGAAGGCTGCGTCTCGAACCATACGAGCCGATCGAATGTGTATCGAGCGGTGAATGCGTTTTCGTACGTCCGATCTTTGTGCTGACGAACGCGATTCGGCAGGTCGTCGGTCATGCCCGTGTACAACGTGTGCGCGTTGTTGCTCACGATGTACACGTACCAGTCGGTCACTGCTCGCGGTGCCTCCGCTGATCCCTCACTACGCTCGGGATAAACTGGAGAAGTCCGCCAGCACCTGCGCCACGCACGCGGTCACGTTCTTCGCCGCGCCGATGTGCAGGAACTCGTTCGGTCCGTGCGCGTTGCTGTGCGGCCCGAGCACGCCCGTGATCAGGAACTGCGCCTCCGGGTAACGCGTGCCGAGCATCCCCATGAACGGGATCGACCCGCCTTCGCCGAGCGACATCGCGCCCTTGCCGAAGTACGTCTTCGACGCGCGCTCGACGGACGCCTCGAGCCACGGCGCGACCTTCGGCGCTTCCCAGCCGGCGCCGCCTTTTTCGGGCTCGAACGTCACCTTCGCGCCGTACGGCGGGTTGCTCTCCAGCAGTTCCTTCAGCCGCGCATCGAGGTTCGTGGCGTCGAGCGTCGGCGGGATGCGCAGCGACAACTTGAGCGACGTCTTCGGCCGCAGCACGTTTCCGCCCTGCACGAGATCCGGAAATCCAGCCTGGCCGGTGTACGCCAGCGCGGGACGCCACGTCCGGTTCAGCAGCAGCTCGACGCTGTCCTTCGACACCGGCTGCATGCCGTTGATCCAGGGAAATTTGCTCCAGGTGTCGTCGCCGAGGACGCGCGCGGTGGCGCGGGCCTCCTCGGTGCGCTCGGGCGGGATCTCGATGTGCAGCCACTCCGGGATGATGTGCCCGGTCTTCGCGTCCTCGAGCCGCTCGAGCAGCATGCGGAGGATGCGGAACGACGACGGGACGATGCCCGACGCATCTCCGGAGTGCACGCCTTCCGTCAGCACCTCGACCGTCAGGTTGCCGACGATCGAGCCGCGCAGCGAGGAGGTCGTCCAGAGCTGGTCGTAGTTGCCGCAGCCGCTGTCGAGACAGACGACGAGCCGCGGCGTGCCGATGCGGTCGGCCAGTAAATCAATGTAGGCGGGCAGGTCAACTGAGTCGCTTTCTTCGCAACATTCAATGATGACGACGATCCGCGAGTGCGGCAGCTTCTGCGCCTTGAGGGCGCTGATCGCCGCGACCGTGGCGAAGATCGCGTAGCCGTCGTCGGCGCCGCCGCGGCCGTAGAGGCGGCCGTCGCGCAGGACCGGAGTCCACGGGCCGAGGCCGTCTTCCCAGCCGACCATGGCAGGCTGCTTGTCGAGATGGCCGTACATCAGCACCGTCGAGCTCGCGTCGCCGTCGATCTCCATGAAGATCAATGGTGTGCGGCCGTCGAGCTCATGCACTTCGATCTTCAGGCCGTTCACTCCCTGCTTTTCCGTCCAGCCGCGCGCGAGGGCGACGGCCGCGTGCATATGGCCGTGGCTCTTCCAGTCGGGGTCGAACAGCGGAGACTGGTTGGGGATGCGGATGTAGTCGTGCAGGGTGGGGAGGATCGACGAATCCCAGAGGCCGTCGACGAAGGTGCGGGTCTGGTCAGAATTCATGCAGCGGCGGAGGATAGCATCGAACGGAGGTCGGTGCGATAATCGCCATACAGAAGGAAAAACGGTTCCCGCGATGGTGTTTCAATCTATAAGGAAATTCGCCTTGCAGGCGATATTCGTGGTAATTTGATGCGGGTCCATTCTCCGCATCTGCAGTTGCCCCTTGGTCAGGAAACCGACGCCGTGCTCGAACAGAACGCGCTCGAAGTACCGCCCGCGCCCGAGGACAAGCAGGCAAAAACTGCTTCGGAGCCGGTGCGCAGCACGGCCAAGGAGCCGCCTCAGGCGGCTGACGTCGAGACGCTCTACAACGAGCATCGCACGCTGCTGCTGTTCATCGCCTGCCGCAAGTTCCGCATCCCCGACTGCGATTCCGAGAACCTGATCCAGGATGTCTTCCTCTCGTACCTGCAGACCGGGACGAAGATCGAGAACGTGCGCGCCTGGCTCGTCGCGGCGATGTGCAACGCGAGCCGCCACTACTGGCGCGCGCAGGGTCGCACCGAGTCGCTGCCGGATGATTTCACCGACCGCCTCGACCCGAGCTCGCAGGGCCTCGCCGACACCTTCGCCCTGCAGATGACGATTCACCAGGCCCTCGGCTACCTCGCCGAGAAGTGCCGCGAGACGCTGAACCTCCACTATTTCGAAGGAAGGTCGGCGGTCGAAGTCGCGGTGGTGCTCGATACGACGCCGCGCTACGCCGAGAAGCTGATCCACAACTGCCTGCAACGCGTCCGGCAGATCTACATCAGCATCACCACGGTGAAGAAATGATCGCCGTCGTGCACTACACCGACGAGAACCTGATCGCCATGCTGGAAGCCGGCGATGAGGCCGCGATCGCCCGCAACCAGCACCTGACCTCGTGCGAGACCTGCCGCAAGTCGCTCGACGAGTACCGCTCGATCGTGAAGGTGATGGCCGACGAGGCCTCGTGGAACACCCGCGACCTCCGCGACGACCCCAACCCGCAGACGGTCGCCACCCTCCGCGCCTTCGCCACGTCGATGGTGCGCGAGGACGAGGAGGCCGAGTCGTACGTCGCCGCGCTGCTGGAAGGCCCGCGCGAGACCTGGATGCCGCGACTGAAAGCGCATCCGGAATGGCGGACGGCGGGGGTGGTGCGGAAGTTGGTGGGGGACGCGTACGGCGCCCTGACCCGCATGCCGCTCGATGGCGTGGAAATGACTTCGCTTGCCATCGAGATCGCCGACCATCTGGTCGACGATCGCTACCCGACCGACACCGTCGCCCGCGTCCGCGGCCACGCCTGGCGCGAACACGCATACGGACTCTTCTACGTGGGCGACTTCAAGCAGTCCCTCGCCGCCTGCGACCGCGCGGACGCGGAGTTGTCGCGCTGCGTGGTGGATGAGTACGACCGGGCGAGGGTGGGGGTGGTGAGGGCGTTGAGTCTGAGGCCGTTCGACCGGTTGGCCGACACTCTCGCCTTAGCGCTGCAGTCGGCAAAAACGTTTGCGGCATTTGGCGACTACGGCCGAGTTGCTGCGGCCTCAATAAGTGCTGTGCACGTTCAGTTTGAGAAGCGCGATTTCAACGCAGCTCTTCAGACGTTGCTGACTCTTCAACATGATCTTCGCAACGGTGACGCCGCGCAACGTGCCTTGATCGCTTCAAACCTAGGCTATTGCTACGGTGAATTGGGTGACATTACGTCAGCGGTTGCACATTTTTGTGCCGCGGCCGAGATTCACGAACAAGCCGGTTCGGCGACTGGCGTGCTACGGGCGAGATGGAACATTGCCGGCCATTACGCGCGCGGAGGTCGAATTGCAGAAGCTCTTGCGCTGCTGACAGCAGTACGGTCGGAGTTTCATCGGTTTGCGATGCACGATGAGTATGTTGTTTGCGGCCTTGAGATCGCTGAACTGCTGTTGATTCAAGAGCGCTTTGACACGGCTGAGTTCCTCTGCAGGGAAATCGCCGCTGAAATAGACGCTGTGGAAATGTCGGGGACGAAGTGCGCGATGACAGCCATTGCATATCTTCAAGAGGCTGTTCGCTCCCGTGCAGCCACACCTAAGGTAGTGCGGCACGTTCGAAACTACATCGAACGACTGCCGGAGGACCCGAATCTTCCATTCGCGCCTCCTTTGTTTTAGTAAATAAGTCACTTTTGTTACTTCCTGAACGATTTTCCTCCGTGCGGGTAGGGAAATCTCTCCTCCAGACACTCCTGTAGCGAAAGGGCGCCCTCAAACAGATCGGCCGGCTGAGAAGTCGGCATGGAGGGCTCATGTCAAGTTCCCGCTTCGTAAGAAAACTCGCCGTAGGTGTGTTTGCAGCCACGCTGCTGTTGAGCAGTTCCGCTGCATTTGGGGCGCAACGGGTGGACGATCCTCGAGATCCGATCGTTCGGCTCGTCAAGTACGTCAAGAAGATCTTCACGATCATCACGCAGGACGACCTTAAGCCAGACCCCCCCCATCCCTGATCCCCTACAATACCCGCCACTTCTTCGGCAAAGGCGGGGTCATCGTGGAGATTCTCTCGGTCCGGGATGTCGTCAAAGTTTTTGGTGACGTGCGGGCGGTGGACGGTGTCTCGTTCACCGTCCGCAGCGGCACCATTACCGGTCTGCTCGGCCGCAACGGCGCCGGCAAAACCACCACCATCCGGATGATCACCGGGATCTTTTTTCCCGACTCCGGAGTCATCGACTGGGGCCGCGACGATCAGCGCAATTTCCGCGATCGCATCGGGTATCTGCCCGAGGAGCGGGGGCTGTACAAACAGATGAACGTCGTCGAGCTGCTGCTGTTCCTGGCGGAGATCAAGGGACGGCGCGGCGCGGACGTGCGCAGAAGCATTGACCGCTGGCTGGAGCGCTTCGAGCTCGGAGAGAAGCGCGGGGCGAAAGTCGAAGAGCTGTCGAAGGGCAATCAGCAGAAGGTCCAGCTGATCGGGACATTGCTGCACGATCCCGAACTCATCATCCTCGACGAGCCGCAGTCGGGGCTCGATCCCGTCAACATGGTCCTCGTACGCAACCTCCTGCGCGACCTCAAGAACGAAGGGCGCACCATCCTCCTGTCGACGCACATGATGGGCGAGGCCGAGAAGATGGCCGACGACATCGTGCTGATCCATCGCGGCAAAGTCGTCCTCGACGGCACGCTCGAGCAGGTCCGCGCCTCATTCGGCAAGAACACGCTGCACATCGACTTCGAAGGCGACGGCGCGTTCCTCGGCGAGCTCCCCACCGTGAAGCACGCCACCATCGTGAGCAACTCCGCCGAGATCGCGCTCGACGAAGGGGCCGACCCCCAGCGCATCCTGGAAGCCGCCGTCGGGCGCCTTCGCATCCGCCGCTTCGAGCTCGCCTCGCCGTCGCTCGAAGAAATCTTCATCGGCAAAGTGGGCGCTGACACCCTGCAGGAGGTGGCGTGATGAACAAGATGCTCGCGGTCCTCAAGCGCGAATACCTCGCCGGCGTCCGCAAGAAGATCTTCATCGTCATGACGCTCCTCTTCCCGCTCTTTCTCGGCGGCGCCTTCAGCATTCCGATCTTCATGATGGGACGCGGCCTCGGCGCCAAGAACGTCGCCGTGATCGACGGCAGCGGCCAGCTGCGCACGACCTACGCCACGCCCGACGAGATCTCCAAGGCCGCCGGCGGCGCCGCGGGCAGCATGCACGTCGAATACGTCGACGCGAAATCCGGTCCGGACGTCGATGCCGCATCGAAGCCGTACCTCGATCGCCTGATCGACGACCGCAACCGCCAGAAGCTCGACGCCGTGCTCGTCGTCCCCGCCTCCGCGCTCGATTCCAGCGACGCCGAGCTGAAGTTCTACAGCCGCTCCGCCGCCGACATCATCACGCAGGAACGGCTCGTGTCGATGACCAACCGCGGCATCCACGCGCATCGCCTCGCCCTGCGCGGCATCGACGAGAAGGAAGCCACGAAGCTCCTCGCCTCGGCGAACGTCAAATCGGTGCAGCTCTCCAAGACCGGCGAAGAAAAAAAAGGGGGCGGCGGCAACCTCATCGCCGGCCTCCTGCTCACCGGCCTCTTCATGTTCCCATCCTTTATCTATGGTCTGGAGATCATGCGCGGCATCATCCAGGAGAAGAACGACCGCGTGGTCGAGGTCCTGGTCTCGTCGATGACGCCGCGCCAGTTGCTGACCGGTAAGATCCTCGGGACCGCCCTCATCGGCCTGACCCAGGTCGCCGCCTGGCTCCTGATCGCGTCGATCGCCGCGGCCTACGGCGGTGCGATGCTGGCCGCGGGTGGCTTGAACCTGCTGCAGTTCCTGCGGCCCTCGATGTTCGCCTACTTCGTCGTCTTCTTCATCCTCGCGTACCTGACCTACGTCTGCATCTACGCCATCGCCGGCGCGGCGTGCAATTCGGACAAGGAAGCGCAGCAACTCATCGCGCCGATCACCATGATCATGATGCTGCCGTGGTTCCTCGTCGGCGTGCTGATCACCAATCCGGACTCATCGCTCGCCGTCGGCTTCTCCATGGCGCCGGTGTTCGGCCCGATGACGATGTTCCTCCGCACGCTGGTCGCCGATCCGCCGCTGTGGCACATCGCGGTCTCCGTCGCCGTCTCGCTGGCCACGATCGCGCTCTTCTTCCGCGTCACGGCGAAGATCTTCCAGGTGGGCATTCTGTCTTACGGAAAGCGGCCGACGATCCCTGAGCTGTGGCGCTGGCTCAAGGTGGCCTAGTTGGTATGATCCGGCATCAGCAAAACAGGGGGCTCGATGGAGATCACGACTCTCAACGACATCTACGCCGAAACGTGTGAGCTGCAGCGCGATGCGGCGATGATGGTCAAGAAGGGCGATCGCTGGGAAAAGATCAGCGTCGCCGAATTCCGGGACAAAGTCCGCTGGTTCTCGACGGCCCTTCGCAACCTCGGCGTCAAGCCCGGCGACCGCGTGGCGATCCTGGCCGAGAACCGGCCGGAATGGACGATGTCGGATTTCGCCATCCTCTGCGCCGCCGGCGTCACCGTGCCGGTCTATCCGACGCTGCTCGGCTGGCAGATCGAGTACATCCTCAACGACGCCGGCGCCGTCGCCGTCATCTGCTCGAACGAGGAGCAGCTGAAGAAGGTCATCGAGGTGAAGTCGCACTGTCCGATGATCCACAACGTCGTCGTCTGCGATCCGCCGGCCGCACTGCCCGCCGGCGTGCTGACCTTCGACGAGATGCTGGCGAGCGGCCGCAAGGACGAAGAGATCAACGGCCGCGCGCGCTTCGACGAGCTGCGCAACTCGCGCAAGCCGAACGATCTGGCCACGCTCGTCTACACCTCCGGCACCACCGGCAATCCGAAAGGGGCGATGCTCTCGCACGGCAACATCGCCAGCAATGTCGCCGCGGTGACGAAAGTCCTGAAGCTGCAGCAGGGATGGGTCGCGCTGTCGATCCTCCCGCTCTCGCACATCCTCGAGCGCACTGCCGACTTCTCGTACCTCGCGAAAGGCGGCATCGTCGCGTACGCGGAGAACGTCAACAAAGTCGGCGAGAACCTGCAGGAAGTGAAGCCCGACGTCTTCGCCGCCGTGCCGCGCCTCTTCGAGAAGATGCGCGCCAAAGTGCTCGACAACGTCGCCACGCAGCCGGCCTCGAAGCAGAAGATCTTCCGCTGGGCGCTCGGCGTCGCGGCCGACCGCGTGCCGTATCGCGTCGAGCGCAAGCCGATGCCGCTCGGCCTGTCCATCAAATCGAAAATCGCCGACAAGCTCGTCTTCCGCAAGATCCTCGACCGTCTCGGCGGCCGCGTGCAGTACGTCCTCTCCGGCGGCGCGCCGCTCTCCGCCGAGCTGGCCGCGTTCTTCATCGGCGCGGGGCTGGAGATCCTCGAGGGCTACGGCCTCACCGAGACCTCGCCCGTCATCGCGGTCAACACGCCCGAGCGCCGGCGCATCGGCACGGTCGGTCCGCTGATTCCCGGCGTGCAGGTGAAGATCGCGGACGACGGCGAGATCCTCTCGCGCGGACCGCACATCATGCAGGGCTACTGGAACAACCCCGAAGCGACGGCGCAGGCCATCGATGCGGACGGCTGGTTCCACACGGGCGACATCGGCGAGCTCGATCGCGACGGCTACCTCAAGATCACCGACCGCAAGAAGGACATCATCATCAACGCCTACGGCAAGAACATCGCGCCGCAGCCGCTGGAGGGGATGCTCAAGAGCTCGCCGTACATCGGGACGCCGGTGCTGATCGGCGACCGCCGCAAGTTCCTCACCGCGATCATCGTGCCGAACTTCGAGAAGCTGGAGCGCGACGCCGCGGCCCTCGGCATCCAGTGGAGCACGCGCCAGGAGCTGGTCAGCAACGACAAGGTCAAGGCGCTGTTCCAGGGCGAGCTCGATCGCTTCAACCAGAACCTCGACCGGCAGGAGAAGATCCGCCGCTTCGCCCTGCTGGCCAACGACTTCACCATCGACGCCGACGAGATCACGCCGTCACTCAAGGTCAAGCGCAAGGTCATCGACAAAAAGTACAAAGATGTGATTGATGGGATGTACATCGACGAGAACGTCGAAGACGAGAAGGAACGAGTACGGGTATGACAGTCCTCGAGGCCGCGCCGCCGCAGAACCCCGGCACGAAGAAGGCATTTTCGATCGAACGCGAAGGCGACCTGGCCATCCTCTGGTTCGACCTCCCGGGTGAGAAGGTCAACAAGTTCTCATCGACCGTGGTGCAGGAGTTCGCGGCCGTCGTCGACGAGCTGGCGAAATCGACCGACATCAAGAGCGTCATCGTCGCGTCGAAGAAATCGGTCTTCATCGCCGGCGCCGACATCACCGAGTTCACGAAGATGGTCACGCCCGAGCAGGGGAAGGAGTACGTCCGCCTCGGCCAGCAGGCCTTCCATCGCTTTTCCAAATTGCCGCAGACCACCGTCGCCGCGATCAACGGCGCGTGTCTCGGCGGTGGCTGCGAGCTCGCGCTGTCGTGCGATTACCGCGTGATGTCCGACTCGCCGAAAGCGACGATCGGCCTGCCGGAGACGAAGCTCGGCATCTTCCCCGCGTGGGGCGGCACGACCAAGCTCCCGCGCCTCGTCGGCCTGCCGGCGGCGCTCGACATGATCCTCAACGGCAAGGCGGTCGACGCGAAGCGCGCCAAGCGAATGAACCTCGTCGACGAAGCGGTCCCGGCGCCCATCCTGCTCGACATCGCCAAGGACTTTGCGAAAAAAAGCAAACGCCGCGGCGGCACCGCGATGAAGTTCTACGTCGAGGGCAACCCGCTGGCCCGCAACGTCATCTTCGGCCAGGCCAGGAAGACCGTCATGAAGCTGACGCGCGGCAACTACCCCGCGCCGCTCAAGGTCATCGAAGTGATGAAGGAAGGGATGTCCGGCGGCGTCGATCGCGGCCTGCAGAAGGAAGTCGACGAGGTCATTCCGCTGATCAGCGGCCCCGTCGCGCAGAACCTCGTCCGCCTCTTCTTCCTGATGGAGGATTCGAAGAAGGATCCGTTCAACGCCAAACCGCATGAGGTGGAGCAGGCCGGCGTGCTCGGCGCCGGAGTGATGGGCGGCGGCATCGCTCAGATCATCGCCGACAAGACCGACGCGAACGTCCGCATGCGCGACATCAACTGGCAGGCCATCGCCGGCGGGATGAAGGCCGCGGCGCGCGTCTGGAAACGCAAGGTCGACGCGCGGCGGATGAAGCGCGGCGACATGCAGCGCAAGCTCGCGCGCATCACCGCGTCGACCGACTGGAGCGGCTTCTCGCGCATGGACGTCGTGGTCGAGGCGGTCGTCGAGAGCGTCGCCATCAAGCGGCAGGTGCTCGCGGAATTCGAGGCGATCGAGAAGCCGGGGGCGATCTTCGCCACCAACACCTCGACCATCCCGATCACGCAGATCGCCGCGGAAGCGAAGCATCCGGAGAACGTCGTCGGGATGCACTTCTTCAACCCGGTCGATCGCATGCCGCTCGTCGAAGTGATCCGCGGCGCGAAGAGCTCCGATGCGGCGATGGTCACGGTGGCGAACTTCGCGCGCAAGCTCGGCAAGACGGTCGTCTACTGCAACGACGGTCCCGGCTTCGTCGTCAACCGCATCCTCGGGCCGTACATGAACGAGTCGGGGTTCCTGCTCGAAGAGGGGAACACCATCGAGTCGCTCGACAAGGCGATGGTCGACTTCGGGATGCCGATGGGACCGATGGCGTTGCTCGACGAAGTCGGCATCGACGTCGCGTCGAAGGTCGCGGTGATCCTCGGCGACGCGTTCGGCGCGCGGATGGAGAGCTCCGGCGTCGTCGAGAAGCTGTACAAGGACGGCCGCTACGGCAAGAAAAACGGCAAAGGACTTTACGTTTACAAGGACGGCAAGCGGCAGGGGCCCGACGCCTCGGTCTACAAAGTGATCGGCGTCTCGTCGCCGCATCCCGCCGACGCCCGCGCGGTCGTCGAGCGGATGACGCTGGCGATGATCAACGAGGCGGCGCTGATCCTCAACGAGAAGATCGTCGCCACCGCCGGCGAGCTCGATCTGGCCATGATCATGGGCACCGGCTTCCCGCCGTTCCGCGGCGGCCTGCTGCGCTACGCCGACTCGCTCGGCCTGCCGTACATCCTGGCGCGGCTCGACGAGCTGACCCGGCTGGGCAAGCGCTTCGTCGCCACCGAGCCGCTGCGGAAGCTGGCGGAGAGCGGGAAAACGTTCTACGAGGCGTACTCGCGCGCGTGAGTTTTTCGGCACCGCTGATTCCACTCACGCGCAATCAACGGATCGCCTTCTGGGCGACCGCGCTCGTCTGCGCCGCGTCGCGTTTTCTCGCCCTCGCCCGCTCGCTCTGGGATTGGGACGAAGTCCTCTTCTGCCTCGGCATGCGCTCGTATGACGTCACGAGCCATCATCCGCATCCGCCCGGCTTCCCGGTCTACATCGCCCTCGGCCACATCGCGCATCTCTTCACCGGGAGCGACTTCCGCGCGCTTCAGACGGTCAATGTCATCGCCGCGATCCTCCTCTTTCCGGCGATGTTCATCCTCGCGCGCGAGCTCCGCCTGCGCTTCGACGTCGCGCTGATCTCCGCCGCGCTGCTCGTCTTCCTGCCGAACGTCTGGTTCTTCGGCGGCGGCGCGTTCAGCGACATCCCTTCGCTCACGCTCGTCGTCTTCGCCGCGGCCATGCTGCTGCGCGGCTGCCGCGACGCGGAGGCGTATCTCGTCGGCGCGTTCCTCCTCGCGCTGGCCATCGGCATCCGCCCGCAGAACATGCTCATCGGCCTCGTGCCGGGCCTCATCGCCACGTGGCACCGCCTCCGGATCAACTGGCGCGACGTCCTCTTCGCCGCGCTCCTCGGCGTGACCGTCGTCGGTCTCGCGTTCGGCGAAGCGGCGTGGGCCACCGGCGGGCTCGATCGCTACTCGAACAGCATCCGCCAGCACGGCGAGTACATCACGCGCATCGATTCCTTCCGCGCGCCGGGCCGCCCGCCGCTGTGGCGCCTCTTCGACCGCTTCTTCATCAAGCAGTACGCGTCGCCGCCGCTCAGCGTGCTGACGTCGATCTTCGTCCTGATCTCGATCGCCGGCGCGATCCGCCGCCGCGACCGCGCGCTCGGCATCCTCGCGCTGACGTTCGGCCCCTTCGCGGTGATGGCCTGGCTGATGCTCGACCGCTTCAGCGTCACGCGCTTTTCGCTCGGCTACATTCCGATGTTCGCCGTGCTCGCGGCCGACGGCATCTCGCGCGCCGTGCGCGGGCGGAGCGATCTCACGCTGCTCGCCGGCGGCCTGCTGACGCTGACCTTCGCCGCCTGGACACTGCCCGCGCTGACGCCCGTCCGCAATGACGTCTCTCCGCCCGTCCTCGCCGCGCGCGCCGCGCAGCAGCATCTCGATCCGGCGCGCGATCACCTCTTCGTCGCCTTCAACATGACGCCGTTCGTCGAGTACTTCGCGCCGGCGCTGCCGTTCACGCGCGTGATGGACGACCGCGCGATGCCGCTCTCGTACGGCGCGGAGCGCGCATGGCTGCTCGCGGAAGACGAGTCGATGCCGCGCAGCGGCTATGTCTTCCGCCGCCCGCGCGGACATCTGTGGGACATCGCGCGCCGGCACTACTTCGAGTGCAGCGTCGAGCCGATGTCGCGGCTGCCGCGCTTCGGCGACGGCTGGTATCTCGCGGAGCGCAACGGCATCGACGAATGGCGCTGGATGGGACATCATTCCGTCACCACGCTCCCTCCCGCCGCCGGCCTCACGAAACTGCGCCTGCTGTGGGACACGGCCGGCGAGGTCGTGCCGATGCAGCCGGTCATCACGATCACGCTGAACGGCAAAGTGCTCGACCGCTTCACCGGCGCCGCGCATTTCGAGCACGACTACAAAGTCGAGCCGGCGCCGAACGGCGCGCCGAACATTCTCGAGCTCGACACGACGAAAGTTCTCGGTCCGCGCCCGCAACATGTTGGCGACGATCCGCGCGACCTCGGCCTGCAGGTGCGTTATCTGTCGTGGGGCCCGGATTAGAATCGCGCGATGGCCCGAGCCTTCCTTGCGATCCTGTTCCTGCTCACTGCCTGCGCAACCACTGCTCCGCCGAGCCAACCGGAAACCGGCAACCGGCAACCCGATTTCATCCCCATCCACTGGGAAGAATCCACCGGCCGCCTCCTCATCGAGCCCCGCTTCAACGAGCCGATGATCTATCAGACCTCGCTCCCCGCCGGCGTCGGCTCCAACCCCATCGGCCTCGATCGCGGTGAGCTGAGCGGCACGCATCTCGTCCAGTTCGAGCGCGTCGGCCCGCGCGTGCTGCTCGTCGAAGAGAACACGAAATTTCGCGCCATCACGAACGACGAGCCGGAGCGCCGCGCGGTCGAGGACTCATTCGCGCAATCGATCCTCGCCGGCTTCAAAGTCGAATCCGAGACCGGCGGCCGCGTCGTCATCGACGCCACCGACTTTTTCCTCAGCGACATGCATGGCGTGATCCGCCGCCTGCGCGACACGCAGCAGGGGAGCTACGCGCTCGACAAAAACCGCAGCGCGATCTACATGGAGCGCACGAAAACGTTCCCGCGCAACACGGAGGTCGAGGCGACGCTGACCTTCGTGACGAGCGAGAAGCCGGGGGCGCTCGTCAGCGGCGTTGCGCCGGTGCCGGAGATCGTCAGCGTGCGCGAGCACCATTCATTCGTCGCCCTGCCGCCGCCCGGCTACACGCCGCGCAAGCTCGACCCGCGCATCAACTCCATCGGCGTCGAGGTCTACGACTACGCCACGCCGTTCACCGGCCCGCTCGAGCATCGCTGGGTCACGCGGCATCGCCTGCAGTCCGGTCAGAAGCTTGTCTACTACGTCGATCCCGGCGCGCCCGAGCCGATCCGCTCCGCGCTGATCGAAGGCGCGTCGTGGTGGAGCCAGGCCTTGCCGTTCGAAGTGAGAGTGCTGCCGCCCGATGCCGACCCGATGGACGTCCGCTACAACATGATCAACTGGGTGCACCGCTCGACGCGCGGCTGGTCGTACGGCGAGTCGGTCATCGATCCGCGCACCGGCGAGATCATCAAGGGCAACGTCCGTCTCGGCTCGTTGCGCATCCGGCAGGACGTGCTGATCGCGCGCGGACTCGGCGCCGACGATCAGACCGCCGCGGCGATGGCCCTCGCGCGCATCCGCCAGCTCGCGGCGCACGAGGTCGGCCACACGCTCGGCTTCGATCACAACATGGCGGCGTCGAGCCAGGGCCGGGCCTCGGTCATGGACTATCCCGCGCCTTACGTGAAGATCACGAGCGACGGCAAGCTCGATTTCTCCGACGCGTATGCGAAAGGCCTCGGTGCCTACGACCTCGCCGCCGCGCGCTACGTCTACGGCGACGACGACAACGCCGCGCGCGACGCGGGAATGTTCGTGAAGGACCCGGACGCGCGTCCGGTCAGCGCCGCGCATCCGCTCGGCTCGGTGTGGGACAACGGCGCCGATCCGGTGCAGTTCCTCGGGCACGAGCTCGAAGTGCGGCGCATCGGGCTGGAGCACTTCGGCCTCGCCACGCTGCACACCGGCGAGCCACTCTCGTCGCTCGAAGAAGTGCTGCTGCCGTTGTACCTCCATCATCGCTATCAGCTCGAAGCGGCCGCGAAATCGGTCGGCGGCTTGAGCTACACGTACGCGGTGAAGGAGGCGAACGGCGTCGTGCCGCAGCCGGTGCGGCAGATCGTCCCGGCGGCGAAGCAGCGCGAAGCGCTCGCGCTCATCGTCTCGACGCTCGACCCGAAGTTCCTCGCCATCCCGCAGCGCATCATCGACCTCATCCCGCCGCGCGCGTTCGGCTACGAGGGCGGGATCGCCGAGCTGTTCGAGAAGAAGACCGCGCCGGTGTTCGATCCGATCGCCGCCGCGCTGAGCTCCGCCGACATCACCATCTCCGCGCTGCTCGACCCCAACCGCTGCGCGCGCCTCATCGAGTTCCATGAAGAGAACGCGGACAACCCATCGATGGCCGAAGTCGCCGACAAGATGATCGAGACGACGAAGGGCGACGGCGCGATCTCGTTCAGCGTCCGCGCCCTGCTCGCGCAGCGGCTGATGGAGCTCGCGTCGAACGAGAACGCAGACGCGCATGTGCGTGCCGAGGCCACCGAAGCGCTGCGGAGATTGAGCGCGGCGTTGAATGCGAAGTCGCGCGCGCTGCGCGAGGACATCGAGCGATTCATCAATCGTCCTGCCGAATCCACGAAGCCGGCGAAGTTGCCGGAAGTGCCGCCCGGACCGCCCATCTGATCATGAAAAAACTCGCCTTCCTCCTCCTCACCGCGAACCTCGCCTTCGCCCAATCCTCCGGCGCCATCCGCGCGCACATGCGCTTCCTCTCCAGCGATTCGCTCGAAGGACGCGGCACCGGGACGCGCGGCTACGCCGTCGCCGCCGAGTACGTCGCGGCGCAGTTCCGCTCGTACGGACTCGACGCGCAGTTCCAACCGGTCAAGTTCCGCACGACGTTCAGCGAGCCGTCGTCGTCGATGGTCATCGAGCGCGACGGCGCGGCGCCGCAGACGTGGACATTCGGCGATCAGTTCGTCACCTACGGCGACGCCTTCCGCGACGACACCACCGCCAGCGCGCGCGTCGTCTTCGTGGGCTACGGCGTCACCGCGCCGAACTACGACGACTACAAATCGATCGACGCGAAGGGGAAGATCGTCGCCTTCCTCACCGGCGCGCCGAACAGTTTTCCCAGCGAGATCCGCGCGCATCACGCGTCGTCGCTGACCAAGCTGGAGAACGCCGTCGCGCACGGCGCCATCGGCACGATCACGATCTTCAGCCCGTACGAGGACCACATCCCCTGGGCCGCGGTCGTCCGCCGCGCGGAGTTCGGCGGCATGAACTGGCTCGAGGCCGACGGCACGCCGCACGCCGCCAAACGGGAGATCCTCGCGTCGGTCACGCTCAGCCACGCCGGTGCGGAAGCGCTCCTCGCCGGAAGTCCGTACTCGCTGCAGGACGTCTTTGCGCAGGTCACGAACGGCACCCTTCGCTCCTTCGACCTTCCGCTGCGCGCGACCGTGCGCGTCGTCAGCAGACATGGCGCCGCGGAGAGCCCGAACGTCATCGGCCTCCTGCGCGGCTCCGATCCGAAGCTGCGCGACGAGTATCTCGTCTACTCCGCCCACCTCGATCACCTCGGCATCAGCAAGCCGGTCAATGGCGACGCGATCAACAACGGCGCGCTCGACAACGCCTCCGGCATCGCTGCGATGCTGGAGGTCGCGCGCCTCTTCGCCGAAACGAAGCCGCGCCGCTCGGTGCTCTTCCTCGCCACGACCGGCGAGGAAAAAGGCCTCCGCGGCGCCGACTACTTCGCGAACAACCCCACTGTGCCGGCCAGCGCGATCGTCGCCGACATCAATCTCGACGAAATCCTGATGCTGACGCGCGTCACCGACGTCGTCGTCCTCGGCGCCGATCACAGCGACCTCGGTGATGCCGTCACACACGCCGCCGCACATTCCGGTGTAACGGTCAGTCCCGATCCGTATCCGCAGGAAGCGAACTTCGTCCGCAGCGACCAGTACCCGTTCGTGCGCAAAGGCATCCCGTCGATCTACATCGGCGCCGGCTACCACGCCGCCGATCCGGTGAAGGTCGACGCGCAGAAACTCCAGCTCGACTGGATCGGCTCGATCTACCACTCGCCGAAGGACGACATGTCCCAAAGCCTCGACTTCGGCGTCGGCGCGATGGTGGCGAAAGTGGCGCTGGAGACCGGCCAGACCGTGGCAAATCGCGACGAGCGTCCCAAATGGAACGCCGGAGACTTCTTCGCGCGGTGACGGTTGATATGATTGCCCTCCGCTAGCGGACTTTCGGTCCGTACCGATCGCCAAGCAGGAGCTTCCATGGCATTGACCGCAGAACAACGGAAGGTCGACCTCGTCGACCGGCTGGCGAGCGAGGCCCGCGCGCGTGTTGCGCCGCATCTCGCCGACAGCGTCGAGCATTTCGTGCGCCGTTTCTTCGCGCACGTCGCCCCCGACGACATCATCTACACCTCCGTCGACACCCTCCTCGGCAGCGCCCTCTCCCTCTACGAATTCGGCGCCGACCGCCAGCCGGGCCAGGCCAAAGTCCGCCTCTTCAATCCGAACGCGGAGAAGAACGGCTGGGCCCTCGAGCACACCGTCATCGAGATCGTGAACGACGACATGCCGTTCCTCGTCGATTCGGTCAGCGCCGAGATCAACAAGCGCGACCGCACGATCCACCTGCTGCTCCATCCCGTGCTGCGCGTCCGCCGCGACCACGCCGGCAGCCGCGTCGAGATCACCGACACGCTCGCCGCGCCGACCGACGTCATGGTCGAGTCGTACATGCACGTCGAGATCGACCAGGAGACCGAGCCGTCTGAGCTCGACAGCCTCCGCCAGTCGATCGAGCGCGTGCTCCAGCAGGTCCGCCTCGCCGTCACCGACTGGCGCACCATGCGCGCGAAGCTGAAGGAAGACATCGCCGAGATCGATCCGAAGGGTCTGCCGATGCCCCCCGAGGAGATCGAGGAAGCGAAGCAGTTCCTGGAGTGGCTCGATGACGGCAACTTCATCTTCCTCGGCTATCGCCGCTACGACTTCGAGACGCGCGACGACAAGGATTACCTCCCCGCGCATCCCGAGTCCGGCCTCGGCATCCTCCGCAACATGCGCGACGACGCGGTCCAGCGCGGACGCCAGCCGCTGTCCGATAAAGACAGCGAATACGCGCGCCGCAAAGACCTGCTGATCATCACCAAAGCGAACACGCGCAGCGTCATCCACAAGCCGGTGCCGATGGACCGCATCGGCGTGAAGCGCTACGACGCGAAGGGCAACCTGATCGGCGAAGACCGCTTCCTCGGCCTCTTCACCTCCGCCGCGTACAGCCGCAGCGTGCGCGAGATCCCGATGCTCCGCCTCAAGTTCAACCGCGTGATGGAGCGCTCCGGACTCGATCCGCACTCGCACAACGGCAAGGCGCTCGTCGACATCCTGGAGACCTTCCCTCGCGACGAGTTCCTGCAGATCACCGACTCCGACCTCTTCGAGATCTCGCGCGGCATCCTGCTGCTGCAGGAGCGCCAGCGCCTCGCCCTCTTCACGCGCAAAGACGTCTTCGAGCGCTTCGTCTCCTGCTTCGTCTTCGTCCCGCGCGATCAATACACGCCGGAGTTCAAGGAGCGCGCGAAGCAGATCCTCATCGACGCGTTCGACGGACTCGATGCCGCCGCGCACGACTACGTCACCGATTCGCCGCTCGCCCGCGGCCTCTTCATCGTCTGGATGAAGCCCGGCCAGCGCATTCCCGACGTCGACGTCAAGCGGCTCGAGGCGATTCTCTCCGACGCCGCGCGCACCTGGAGCGACCGCCTGCTCGATGTGCTCACGCAGGTACACGGCGAGGAGCGGGGCATCGAGCTGCATCGCCGCTACAAACGCGCCTTCCCGATGGCGTACGCGGAGCGGTTCAAGACCGACGCCGCGCAGCACGACGTCGATCACGTCGAGGAAGTGATCAACACCGGCAACATGGTGGTCGATCTCTATCGCCATCGCGGCGATCAGCAGCGGCAGTTCCACTGCAAGATCGTGCACGGCGGCGCGCCGGTGCCGCTCTCCGAGATCATGCCGCGCCTCGAGAACATGGGACTCAAGGTGCAGTCCGAAGTGCCGTACGAGGTGCAGCCGCTCGGCTCGCCGCTGCCGGTACGCATCCGCGACTTCAGCCTCTCCGCCACCGGCATGCAGGACGACCTCACGCCGGTGCGGCAGAAGTTCCAGGACGCGTTCATCCGCGTCTGGCGCCGCGACGCCGAGGACGACGGCTTCAACCGGCTCGTCCTCGCCGCGGAGCTCGACTGGCACGAGGTGGTCGTGCTGCGCGCGTACTGCAAGTACATGCGGCAGATCGGCGTGAATCTGTCCGAGGCGTATGTGCAGCAGACGCTGGCGAACAATCCGTCGATCACGCGGCTGCTCGTGCAGCTCTTCCGCAATCACTTCGATCCGGAGCTCGGTCCCGCGATGATGCGCGATGCGAAAGCGTCGTCCGCCACCGGCATGGGCCGCCACGCCGCGGGCCTCGGCATCCGTGCGCAGATCGAGGACGCGCTCGAGGATGTGAAGAACCCGGACGAGGACCGCATCCTGCGGTTGTACGTTTCGCTGATCGAAGCGACGCTGCGCACGAATTACTTCCAGAGTGATGCCGCGGGCGATCGCAAGTCGTACCTCTCGTTCAAGCTCGATTCGAAGGCCGTCCCCGACCTGCCGCTGCCGCGTCCGATGTTCGAGATCTTCGTCTACGCGCCGTCGATGGAGGGCATCCATCTGCGCGCCGGCAAGGTCGCGCGCGGCGGCATCCGCTGGTCCGACCGCCGCGAAGACTTCCGCACCGAGATCCTCGGCCTGATGAAAGCGCAGAACGTGAAGAACGTCGTCATCGTGCCGATGGGCTCGAAGGGCGGCTTCGTCGTCAAGAACCCGTCGAGCGATCGCGCGGCATTCCAGCAGGAAGGGATCGAGTCGTACAAGACGCTGCTGCGCGGCATGCTCGACATCACCGACAACCTCGGCGGCGACGGCTCCATCATCCCGCCGAAGGATGTCGTGCGCCGCGATCCCGACGATCCGTATCTCGTCGTCGCCGCGGACAAAGGCACCGCGACGTTTTCCGATATCGCCAACGGCATCTCCGCCGATTACGGTTTCTGGCTCGGCGACGCGTTCGCCTCAGGCGGCAGCGCCGGCTACGACCACAAGGCGATGGGCATCACCGCGCGCGGCGGCTGGGAGGCGGTCAAGCGCCACTTCCGCGAGCTGGGGATGAACACGCAGGAACAGGACTTCACCGTCGTCGGCGTCGGCGACATGTCGGGCGACGTCTTCGGCAACGCCATGCTTCTCTCTCCGCACATCAAGCTGCAGGCGGCGTTCAACCACTCGCACATCTTCCTCGATCCGAATCCCGATCCGGCCACGAGCTTCGCCGAGCGGCAGCGGATGTTCGACCAGCGTCTCAACTGGAACGGCTACAACGCGGAGCTGCTGTCGCAAGGCGGCGCGGTGCTCGAGCGCAGCGCGAAGTCGCTCACCGTTTCGGATGAAGTGCAGTCGCTCTTCGAGCTGCCGAAGAAGACCGTTACGCCCGCGGAGCTGATGAAAGCGATCCTCCGCGCGCGCGCCGACCTCCTCTGGCTCGGCGGCATCGGCACGTACGTCAAGGCGTCGTTCGAGGACCAGGCGGCGGCGCGCGATCGCGCGAACGATCCGATCCGCATCGACGCAACGGAGCTGCGCGTGCGCGTCGTCGGCGAAGGCGCCAACCTCGGTTTCACCCAGAAGGCGCGCATCGAATACAACCTCGGCGGCGGCCACATCAACACCGACGCCATCGACAACTCCGCCGGCGTCGACACCTCGGACCACGAGGTGAACATCAAGATCCTGCTCTACGACGCGATCGCGAAAGGGGAGCTCTCCGGCATCGAGGAGCGCAACAAACAGCTCGCCCAGATGACCGATGAAGTGGGCGGCCTCGTGCTGCGCGACAACTACGAGCAGACGCAGGCGATCTCGATCACGCACACCCTCGGCGAAGCAGTGCTCGACGAGCAGTCGCGCTTCATGCGCGCGCTCGAGCGGGCCGGCAAGCTCGATCGCTCGCTCGAATATCTGCCCGACGACGACACCATCGTCGAGCGCCACGCGGCGCACACGGGACTGACGCGTCCCGAGATCGCGATCATCCTCGCGTACGCGAAGATCAACCTGTACTCGGATCTGCTCGCGTCCGATCTGCCCGATGACGCGCTGCTGATGAACGACCTTCTGCTCTACTTCCCGCCGGAGCTGCGCGAGCGCTACCGGCCGGCCATCGAGCGTCATCGCCTGCGCCGCGAGATCATCGCGACCGCGGTGACGAACAACATGCTCAACCGCCTGCGGCCGACGTTCGCGTATCAGGCGTCGGAGGAGACCGGCAAGCCGGCGGCCGACGTCGCGCGCGCGTTCGCCATCATCCGCGACTCGTTCGACCTGCCGTCGATCTGGTCGGGCATCGAGGCGCTCGACAACAAGCTGCCCGCGGCCGCGCAGACGGAGATGCTGATCGCCGCCGGCTCGTTCACCGAGCGGGCCATCCTCTGGCTGCTGCGCAGCAGCTACGAGAAGCTCGACATCTCGGCCAGCGTGGCGGAGTTCCGCCCGTGCGTCGAGGCGATCGAGAAGCATCGCGACCTGATCCTCCCGCCGACGCTGCTGACGCCGGTGAAAGTGCGCGAGGCGGAACTGCTCGAGGACGGCATTCCGGAAACGCTCGCGCGGCGGATCGCATCGCTCGACGTGCTGACGTCGGCGATGGACATCATCCGCATCGCCACATCGATGAAAGCGGCTGACCGCCGCGGCGGCGTCGCGGTCGAGGAAACGGCGCGCGTCTACTTCGGCCTCGGCGCCCGCTTCGGCTTCGACGAGCTCCGCGGCTGGGCCGCCTCGCTCCACGCCGAGACGCCGTGGCAGAAGACCGCGGTGGTGTCGCTGATCGACGACCTCTTCAACTACCAGAGCGTCCTCGCCTCGCGCGTGATCGCCGAGGCGAATGGGGGAGCACCGGTCGACACCTGGCTCGCGACGCGCCCGCGCGTCGTCGAGCGCGTCGATCAGACGATGACCGACGTGAAAGCCGCGCCCGCTGTCGATCTGGCGATGCTCACGGTGGCGTCGCGGCAGTTGCGCTCGCTCGTTGAGAGCTAGCCCCTCATCCGCCTTCGGCACCTTCTCCCCGCGCCGGCGGGGAGAAGGCCAATGACCCTCGCCCCGCGCAGCGGGGAGAGGGTGGCCGAAGGCCGGGAGAGGGGCCGTGGCACGATCAGTGAAGCCGGTCATTGGCATGACCGGCTTCCTGATCGGCATGCTCGCCCTCTTCGCCGCGTTCGTCGTCCTGATGGCCGTCTGGGCCCGCTGGCGGCGCCAGACGGGCGGCGGCTTCGGCCCGAGCGAGTTCAGCGACGGCAGCATGACCACGACGCCGACCGGCTACCCCGAGGAGATGCACGGCAAGGGAAAGAAGATCAGTCCGACGGACAACAACGCCGCGGGGATGTAGCGGACGGCGGTCCCTCCGCGATCAGCGACACATCACTGAACCCCGCCGCCCGGCACGCCCCGAGGACCTTCATCACCTCGCCGTACTTCACCGACTTGTCGCCGCGCACGGCGACCGGGCGGTCGGGGTGCTGATCGTGGCGCGTGCGCAGCTCGTCGGCGAGTTGCTCGGCGCGGATCACCACCGCGTCGACGTACAGCGTGCCGTCGGCGTTCACGGTCACGGGCAGCTGGCGCGTTGCTTCGCCGACGTTCGCGGCGTTGCGCACCGCCGGGAGGTGCACCGGGACGCCGGTGATGATCATCGGCGTCACCACCATGAAAATGATCAGCAGGACGAGGCAGACGTCGACGAGCGGGGTGACGTTGATGTCGGCTTGCAGCGTGGTCGAGCGCGCAAAGTTCATGGCGAGCCTCCTGTGGGATGAGACACGCCGCCTCGCGTGTTGAAAACCGCGCTTGCGACTGATCACCTATCTCGCGCCGAGTCTTCCCCGCGCGCTGTTCGAGCGCATCGCCGATCGCGTCGGCGCCGAGCTGCTGTTCGAGGAGCGCATCTCCGGGCCGCAGGCCGGCGACGACGAGCCGTTCTCGCGCGGCGATGCCGACATCGGCTTCATCTGCGCGCCGTCGTATCGCGTGTTGCGCGGCACCGTCGAGCTGCTGCCGGCGCTCGTGCCGCTCGATGTGCGCGCGCGGCAGCAGCCGGTCTACTTCGCCGACGTCGTCGTGCGCAAAGAGTCGGCCATCCGCACCTTCGATCAACTGCGCGGCACCACGTGGGCGTACAACGACCGCAACTCGCGCAGCGGCTGGTTCAGCATGCTCGAGCGCGCCGGCACCGCCGATTTCTTCGGCTCGCTGCTGCACTCCGGGTCGCATCTGCAATCGCTCGATGCGGTGGCCGCAGGACGCGCCGACGCGGCGGCGATCGACTCGAACGTCCTCGCCCTCAACGGCCGCCACGAGCTGCGCGTGATCGAGTCGTGGGGGCCGTTTGCCATCCAGCCGTCGATCATCCGATCCGCGATTCCGGAAGAGCGGAAGCGCGAGGTCGCCGCCGCGCTCCTCGCCATGCGCCGCGACGAGCTCGAAGCGTTCGGTTTCGCCGGCTTTACCGCCGTCCCCGAAGCCGCCTATTTGTGATTTGCATCACGTCGGACGCCCCCTGTTATTCGCCGCGCTTCAGCTGCTGAACTGCAGCGTGGCGAACCCGGTGACGTGCGACGTGTCGTCCATGATCCCCACCGACACTCCCTCCGTCCTGTCGTCCACCGTCAGGTCGTACTTCACCGTGATCTCCTTCCGCCGCTTGAGCGAATCGGCGGGGAAGCGGAGCTGGTGCTGCTGCCGCTTCACCTCCGAGACCTTCCCATCGTTGCGGATGAACGCCGTGTAGCTGGAGAACTGGCCGACGAGATCGGTGCCGTCGGGGATCAGCGTGAGGCTGCTGGTCGGGATCTTGATCAGGACCGGCACGACCTTGTGCTGATCGGGCGACGTCGCGGCATCGCCTGCTTTCGCCATCGTGACGTTCAGGTCGTTCTTCGCGATCGGGTAGAGGAGGTTCGCCCCGACCGCGTCGTCCATCTCCGAGATCAGCGATTTTTCGACGAACGACTGCCGCGCGCGGACGGTGTAGCCCTTCTTCTTCAGCTTCACGCTGATGCTGCGCACGATGTCCTGCCGCTGCCCCTCGGTGTGATAGCCGAGCGAGTAATAGGCGAGCGTGTCCTGGGTCAGCGTGTCGAAGGCGAGATCGAAATTGTTCGAGTTCGTGAGGGCGATGCCGCCGGTGGCGGCTGCGATCTGGTGCAGTGCGAGCAGCGCCTCGTCGCTGTGCGAGACCTGGGCGATGGAGGTGTTCGCCGTGCCGATGTTGTCCGCGCTGATGCCGCCGAAATCGACGCCCAGGCCGCTGGCGGAGATCGGATAAAGCGTGATGCCGCTGCTGTTCGCGAGGTCGCCGATCCGTTGCGCGAGCGTCGGATCCTCGAACCGCTGCGCGGCCACGCGGGCGACGTACGTGGAGCCGCCGTCGAACTGGTCCTTCATCCCCTCGATGTAGTCGTACACCGGCATCGCCGGATTCGTGGAGAGCTGGTCGGTGAAGAGGACGAGCGACGTGCGCCCGCCGAGGCCGCGCAGCGACGCGATGACGCTCTTCAGCGCTTCGACGCGCTGCGCCTGTTCGAACGTGACCTTGTTCGCGTAGATGTCGGCCTCGTGCACCGCGTCGCCGATCGTCGGCCGCTGCTGCATCATCGCGTAATCGGCGGGCAACTGGCGGATCCGCTGCTCGGTCATGTCGAGATCGTGTTTCGCGCTGAGCGCCTGCGTCGTCGTGCCGACCAGGTGATCGAGCGCTTTCGTCGCGTCATCGACGGAGTTGGTGAACGGCAGGTCGACCTTCAGGCCGGGGTTCCACGACACGACCATGACGTGATCGCCGGCGCGGACGGCGCGATGGAGGAACCGCTCCAGCGGCTTGAAGACGCGGTCGCGCGTGAACGGATGGATCGTCGACGAATCGAGAAAGACGACGAAGTTTCGCGCGCGGGTGTCGGGAGGCCGCAGAGCGTCGGGATTCGGCTGCATGGCCGTGCCGGCCGTCGCGGCCGGAACCGGCGAGTCCTCGGGGCGCATCTCGAGGAAGTTCGAGATCTGCTGCGGCTTCCCGTTCTCGTACAGCTCGAAGTCCTCTTTTGTCAGGCCCCGCACCGGCTTGCCGTCTTTCCCCGTCACCACGACGTCGACGTTGATGACGCGGACTTCGATCGTCTCGCTGAAGAACGTCGGCTGCTGGGCGGGCTGAGGCTGCGGCTGCTGCGCGAGCAGCGGAAACGCGGTCAGAACCGCGGCGACGAATTTGCGCATGAAGGACCTCCGGGACGATTGTCCTTCGAAAAGACGCTGAATTGCGTGCTGTATGACTATTCGGCCGTCGCCTCGATCAGGCTGAAGAGACCGACCGGCGTGATCCGCGTGACCCGGAAGCCGCCCCCGGCGAGCAGCGCCGTCATCTCCGCCGCGGTCCGCTCCCGCCCGCCGAGCATCACCAGCATGTTGAGGTCCATGAACGTCACGGGCGACGGCTGCGGCGTGTCGGGCAGCAGCATCTCGACGACGAGCAGCGTCGCTCCCGGCTTCGCCGCCTGATGGATGTTCTTCAGGATTTCCGTGCAGCGGTCATCCGGCCAGTCGTGAAGGATTTGTTTCAGGAGATACAGATCGCCACCCGCGGGCACTGGATCATCGAAGAAGCTGCCGGCGACGATCTCCATCCGCGGATCGGACTTGGCGTTCGCCACGACCTCCGGCAAGTCGAACAGCACGCCGCGCGCGTTCGGGGCCGCCGCGAGCAGCGACGAGAGGAGCACGCCCTGGCTGCCGCCGACATCGACGATCCGCGCGAAGCCGCTCGCGTCGTACGCGCGCGTCACGTCCTGCGAGACGATCGCCGACAGGTTGCCCATGCCGCGCGCGAAGCTGAGGCCTTCGTCGTGGTTCTTCGCGTAGTACTCCCACACCGGCATGCCGAGGATGTCGCCGGCGAGCGAGCGGCCCTGCTGAATCGTTTCGAAGAGTTGGCCCCACGGCAGCCAGTGTCCCGGTGCGGTCTCGGCGATGAGCAGATCGCGCAGCGAGCCGGCGACGTCGGAGCGGAGGCACGCGCCCGCGGGGGTGAGCGCGAAGCGCCGCGGCTCGCTCTCGAAGAAGATGCCGAGGGCCGCGCAGGCGCGGAGGAGGCGATGGAGCGCGTCCGGATCGGCGCCGCATTCCTGCGCCAGCGAGTCGACGTCGTGCACGCCGCTGGCGACGAGGTCGGCGATGCCGAAGCGCGCCGCGGCCGCGACGATCTGCGCATGCCACATCCCCATCATCAGTTGCAGGACATGAACGTGCGGCGGCGGCTCGGCGATGGCGGACATACGCTCTCCTTCTTTCTTTGACCAGCTACGGCGCGGCTCAGCGGCCGGATTTCACGAACTGCACGACCGCGTCGTAATACCGCGGCCCGTCATCCGCTTCGATCGCGCAATGCCCCCGCGCTTCGGACGCGTACATTTTTTTTGGCACCGTCAGTCCATCGAACAGCGCCTGCCCGAGGCGGAACGGGATCACGTTGTCGTTGCGGCTATGCATCACGAGCGTCGGGACTTTCGATTCGTTCGCCCACGCGCGCGTGCGCAGCGCGAACGGCGCGGTCCAGCCGAGGGGGATGGGCGAGTAGATCGCGTTGCCGAGGGCGCGCAGCGAGGGGAACGTGCTGTCGAGGACGAGGCAGCGCGCGCTGTGCGCCTTCGCCATCGCCGCCGCGTACGGACCGCCGAGCGACTCGCCGTAGAGCGCGATCCGGTCGCGCGGCGCGAGCTTCGTCGCGAACGCGTACGCCGCCTCGGCGTCGCGGAACAAGTGTTCCTCCGAGGGAGAGCCGTCGCTGCGGCCGTAGCCGCGCCAGTCGAAGACGAACGTGCTGACGCCGCGCCGCGCGAGCTCCGCCGCGATCGGTCCGCGCTCCGTGATGTTGCCCGCGTTGCCGTGGAAGAAGACAAGCAGCGGCGCGGCTGGATCCGTTGCCCGGAACAACCAGCCGTGCAGCTTCACCCCGTCCGCGGTCGTGAACCACTCGTCCTCCGCGCCGCCGAGCTGCCAGTTGCCCGCCGGATAGCGGTCGGGGAAGAACATCGACGTCCGCCGCACGAACTGCGCGAACGCGATGACCGCGACGAAGAGGACGGCGAAAAAGATCAGCACACGACGCATTGTTTATCCCTCGCCCCGCTTGCGGGGAGAGGGTGGCGCCGCAGCGCCGGGTGAGGGGACGTGCATCGTGCGAAGGACCGCCCCTCATCCGCCCCTTCGACTCGCTTCGCTCGCTCAGGGGCACCTTCTCCCCCGCGCGGCGGGGGAGAAGGCTATTGGCTGAGCTTCTCCCAATCCGAATCCGGCGCATCGAGCGCCAGCGCGAGGCCGCCGTCCGATCCGACGAACACCGGATCATTCATGTACTTCACCTTGCCGCCGCCGACCTGCTTCAGCGCATCCTTCAGCGCCTCGGCCAGTCCGCGGATCAGGCCTCCGCCGCCGGACAAAATGATGTTGTTCCGCACCCGCTCCTGGAACTCCGGCTCGACGCGCGAGAGGAGGTCGAGCATCGTCTCGATCGTCGGCGGCAGCAGCGTCTCGCACGCGGCGCGCATCTCGCTCGTGATGTCGAGCTGCGTCGGGACGCCGTTCACCGGCGCCGTGACGACGACCTTCTCCGGCGGATTGCCGACGAAGCTGTGCTTCTCTTTCCAGTCGCGCACCATGAAGATCGTGATGTTGGCCTGCGGATAGCGCTCGGTGATGATCTTCAGCAGATGGCCGTCGATCGAATCGCCGGCGATCGTCAGCGTGCGCTGATCTTCTTCCGTCGGATAGCGGCCTTTCATCACGCAGAAGTCGGTGGTGCCGGCGCCGATGTCGATGATCATCGTGTGCAGCAGCGCGTCGAGCCCGTACGCGACGGCGAACGGTTCGCTGACGATCATCAGGCTGTCGACGATCCCCTTCATCGTGTTGCGGAGGTACTGCTTGTTCGTCCGCAGCGCGGCGGCCGGGACGCCGACGACGGCACGGACGTTCGACGTGTTGTTGCCGTCGACGCCGACGAGCCGCAGCAGGTGCCGCAGCAGCTCGCGCACTGCCTCCACGTCTTTGTCCGAGCCTTCCTTCAGCAGGCCGCGCTCGAGCGGCCGGTGCAGGTCGAGCATGGTGCGGTTCGCCACCGCCTCATGGCCGATCATCACGGAGCGCTTCAGGACTTTTTTCGCCACCATGTCGACGGGCCAACCGACGAAGCTGTCGACGACGAAGCGCTCGCCGTTCGAGGCCGAGATCGCACTCCGCGAGGTGCCGAGGTCGATGCCTACATGCAGGACTTCGGAATCCACCATTTCAATTACCTCTCATCTTTTCTCGATCGCATACGCGCGAATTCCATCGAACAGCGCGTGGGCGATCCGGTCTCTGTATTCGGGTTTGTGCAGCATGGCCACCTCTTTTTCATTCGAGATGCAGCCGACCTCCGCGAGGATGGCCGGCATCTCGGTGGCCACGAGGACGAGGAACGGCGCGCGCTTGACGCCCCAGTTCTGCAGGCCGGGATCAGCGTTGCGCAGGCCGCCGTACAACTGCGCCTGCACCGTGGCGGCGAGGCGCTGCGATTCGTCGCGCCGCGCGTCGGCGTAGATGCCGTCGAGCAGCTTGCGCATGTCGCCCAGCGAGTATCCCGACTCGCGATTCTCCTCGGCCGCGAGCCGGGTCAGCTTCGCGTCGCGCGTCGGCCCGAGGTAGTAGGTCTCGACGCCATGCTCGTTCGTGTGATCAACGATCGAGTTGACGTGGATGGAGACGAAGATGTCGCTGGCGGACGCGTTCGCGATGTGCGCCCGCTCGCGCAGCGGGATGAGGTGATCGTCCGCGCGCGTGGTGATGACCTCGAAGCCGCTCTGCTGCAGCAGCTTGCCGAGGCGCGAGGCGATGTCGAGGGTGACCGCTTTTTCGGAAAGGTCGGGGAGCGTGGCTCCGGGGTCGGTGCCGCCATGCCCGGCGTCGATGACGACGCGGTGCACCGACAACGGCAGTGCGGCGGGATCGACTTTCTCGTACGCCATCAATTGTTGTTGCGTGACCGGCGCGCCCGGCTTGCGCGGCACGGCGCGCTGCACGACGAACATCGGCTCGACGACCGGCTTGGAGAGGAGGAAGGTCGAGCCGGCGAGGGTCAGCGGGACGACGATGAGCGAGACGCGGCGCAGCCAGAGGCGCCCGAGGCGGACGCCGGCCCGCACGCCCCGCGGTGGCAGGCCACGGATCGTTTCGACGTTGTCGGTGACCGCCTGTCGCAGCGCCCGACGCTTCACCCGATCGATGTGTCCCGCTCTCATGCCCGCTCGCCCAAAGGTTAATTGTAGAACAGGCGGGAGATAGCAGTAGAGTTGCCCCATGAGCGACAACAAGATCTACAAACTCGTGGAGATCGTCGGGACGTCGAGCGACTCGTTCGCGCGCGCGGCCGATGCGGGCGTCGAGCGCGCCGCGCAGACGCTCCGCAACATCGACTGGTTCGAAGTCGTGGAGATGCGCGGCCGCGTCGAGAACGGCAAGGTCGTGCAGTACCAGGTGAAGCTGAAGGTCGGGTTCAGGCTCGACTGATCACGGCTTCGCGAACAGCGCGGGATCGACCGGCGCGCCGGGATGGATCTCGCTGTACTTGCGCGTCGAGCCGATCCACGGATCGACCGACGCGAACGTCACCTGGTACGGCAGCTTGATTCCGCCCGCGTCGCGGTAGTCATCGAAATCGGTCTGCTTCGGCACTCGTCCGACGATCGAAGACGTCAGCACGAGGCGCCGCAGCGCGAGCCCGCTGTTCGCATCGAAGAAGACGTCGACGGCGGTGTTCGGATCGAGCCGGTCGAAGACGACCCAGACGTCGCGGTCGCCGATCTTCTCTTTGCGCACCGTCCGCGCCTTCTCGTTCAGCGTCAGCGGATCGAACGGCTCGAACGCCGGAAAGACGTCGTGAATCGCTTCGACGTCCGCGGTGCGCATGTCGTGAACGCCGTCCTTGTCGCGCGTCCAGCCGCTGTCCGGGCCGAAGCTCTGTTCGAGTGACGCCTCCGGCAGCTTGACCTTGATGTACGCGCGGCCGTCCGCTTCGTACAGCTCGAACGGCGACGCCACCCCTTTCGAGTCGACGCGCGCTCCTTTCGACGTCTGCGACTTCGGATGCAGCAGCGGCAGCGCCGTCTCGCCGCCGATCGCCGCGACGTACTTTGCGATGAGGTCCTTGGCCGCGGGGTAACCGCTGCGATCTTCGACGGGCGTGGGGAACTTCGGCTGCGGTTGCGGCAGCGGCACGAACGCCGCGGGCTGGACCTGGCCGCGGTGGCAGGTGTAGCAGGTGAGCTCCGGCTGGCCTTTGAACGAGTTCTTGTTCAGATCGGCCATCATGGTGATCATCCGCCGCGCGATGTCTTTCTTCGGATTGGCGTCGCTGGCGAAGTCCCACTTCTTCCCATTGGCCTCGGTCGGCCCGACGTGACAGTAGTCGCAGTGGACGCCGAGGCCCGCGCGCATGACGTTCATCTGGCGCTGCAACTGGAGTTTGCTCAACCCCGTGAGGACTTTCAGGTTGCCCGGTTCCTGCTGGGCGAAGAGGGGAGAGGCGGCGAGGAGGATGGCGGCGCACGACGCGATCCGGTTCATTGCGGCTCCTTTTTTGCGTGGGGTACGAACGTCATTATGCGAACCGCCGCGGATGGGGCCGGCAACGGATCGAAGAACGTTCTGCTACGGGTTCCCTTCGTCACGCTGCTGAAGCTCGCGTTTTTCGCGCTGCTGATCGTGTCGGTAATCAGGCTGTGGGGCGTGATCCTGATGTTCACGGTCGCCGTGCTGCTGGCCGTGATGCTCGATCCGCTGGTGGGGATCGCGAGGCGGCACGGAATGAAGCGCGGCATCGCCATCACGCTCATCGCACTGCTGCTGTTCGGCTTCCTGATCGCGTTCGTCGTGGTCGTGCTGCCGCTGACGGCGAAGGAGATCGTGCAGCTGGGCAAGGACCTGCCGCAGATCATGCAGCGGATCACGTCGGCGTCGCCGAAGTTGAAATCGGCCTACACCTCGGTCGTCTCCGGCCTGCGCACCTCGCCCGCGGTCAAGGGGTGGATCACGAAGGCGCCGCTGGTCGGGATGTATGCGGCCGAGGGGCTGGTCGCGGTCGTGCTGATTTTCGTGCTGACGATTTACCTGCTGATCGAAGGACGGGACATGTTCGAGTGGCTGATCGCGTTCGCGCCGGAGGACAAGCGGCCGCGCATCCGCCGGACGGCGTGCGAGTCGGCGGACGTGATCCTCGCGTACATGCGCGGCCAGGCCATCACGTGCTTTTTGTGCGGCGGAGTCGCGCTGACGACGCTGCTGATCCTGCACGTCCCCGCCGCCGTCCCGCTCGCGGTGCTCGCATTCCTCTGCGACCTCGTGCCGGTCGTCGGCACGATCGTCATGACCGTGCCCGCGGTTCTTCTCGCGCTGCTCGTGTCACCCCTTGCCGCGATCGTCGTGGTCATCGTCTACCTCGCGTATCACTTCATCGAGAGCTACGTGATCATCCCTCGCGTGTACGGCAAGCAGATGAGACTATCGACGCTGACCGTCCTTCTCGCCGTAACCGCCGGCGGCACGCTGCAAGGCCCGGCAGGCGCGGTCCTGATCCTCCCGTTCGTCGCCGCGTATCCGATCGTGGAGAAGATCTGGCTGCGCGAGAAACTGCCGGAGGATACGGTGGAGAAGCATGGGGATTGAGGACGCGCGAGAGTCGCGCGACGGGAGACGTGGTATCTTTTTTTCGTGCCTGTAACCGATACGTCGCCTCGTGCTGAAGCAATCCATCTCGAACTGTATCGAGCTGCCGGACCGGCCCGTCGCGCGCAGATTGCGGCGGACCTGAGTGACGCGGTTCGCGAGACGACACTTGCGGGGATTCGTAGACGACATCCTGAATTCTCTGCGGCGGAGGTCAGAGCATCGTTCCTTCGCCTCGTCTACGGCGAGGGTAGTGATCGGTGAGCGTCAAGGCGGTCTTCGAAAAGCTGCGTGCCGCGCTCGAGACTGCCGGGGTTCCTTATTTCGTCACAGGGTCGTTCGCCAGCTCGGCCCACGGCGTGCCTCGATCAACGAACGACATTGACATCGTGATTGCTCCGACGCGCGAACAATTGAATGCCCTTCTGGAGCAGTTTCCCGCATCGGACTACGCGAAAGACGCAGACGATGCCTTGGACGCGTATAGGCACCGAACACAATTCAGCGTCATCGACTATGCCACGATGTGGAAAGTCGATTTGATTCTGAGACAAATGACGCCTTTTGACGCGTCTCGGTTTGCGCGTCGAGAGATCGTTGACATTGCCGGTGTGCGCCTTCAGACCGCGAGCGCCGGAGACATTCTCGTGACGAAGCTCTGGTGGACGAAGCTCGGCCCCTCGGAGCGTCAGCTCAATGACGCCGCGGGAATTGTCAAGGTGCAGGCCGCAAACCTGGACGTCGAGTACGTGGAGCGTTGGGTGGCCGTTCTGGAGCTCGACGAACAGTGGCAGGAAGTATTGCGTCGCGCGCGCTGACTGCGGAATTGAATGATTTCTCCGCCGGCCGCGTTACCCTCACTATGCGTCCCCGCAAACTATCAATTCCCACAATCGTCTTTTACGCCTCCGTAATTGTTCTCATCGCGTGCTCATTCGGTTGGCAGATGCTGCACGGCGTATGTCCGGTTCCATAGTGTCATCCGCTCGGCGGCTCGCATGACACTTATGCGGAATCGCCCTTTGAGCCGCTGAACAGCTCAATAGCTCAATAGCCCAACAGCTCAATCGCTCAAAAGCCTCACCACCTCGACGGATACGTCCCCAGCATCTTCACCATCTCCGCCATTTCCTCGAGATTCGCCAATGCCCGTGCAATGAGCGGGTCGTCGCCGCGGCCGACGAGATCGAGGTAGAACGCGTACTCCCACGGGCGGCCCTCCACGGGGCGCGACTCGATCTTGGAGAGGTCGATGTCGAAGAGGGCGAAGGCGCCGAGGGCGCGGAAGAGGGCGCCGGGTTTGTTGGCGATGCGGAAGACGATCGACGTCTTCCAGCGTGCACCATCCGCGACGGGCAACGCTCGTTGCGTCTGTTTGAGCAGCAGGAAGCGGGTGAAGTTCTGGACGTTGTCCTCGATTCCGCGGGCGAGGATGCGCGCGCCGTAAATGCCGGCGGCATCGTCCGACGCGATCGCCGCTTCGTCGCTCCGTCCGCGATCCATGATCATCCGCACCGCCCCGGCCGTGTCATGCACCGCCTCCGCCTGCATCGTGCGGTTCGCGCCGAGGAAGCGGGTGCATTGCGCGAGCGCGACCGGATGCGAATAGACGCGCCGGATCTGCGCCAGCTCGACGTCCGGCGCGGCGATCAGGTTGTGCACGATGCGCAGGTTCGTCTCGCCCGCGATCGTGAGGTCCGACTCCAGCAGCAGGTCGTAATTGCGGTGGATCGAGCCGGCCAGGCTGTTCTCGATCGGCGCCACGCAGCAGTCCGCGTCATTGCGGCCCACCGAATCGAACATCTCCTCGAACGACATGCACGGCAGCGTCTCGATGTCTTCGCCCGCCAGCCGCCGCGCCGCCCGTTCGCTGAATGCTCCCCGCTCGCCCTGATACGCCACTCGAATCGTCATCGCATCCTCCGGAAAACAAAAAGGCCCGCTCCGTTTGCATCGGAGCGGGCCTTCGAATTCGTGCCGTTGTCGTTTTCTACGCGATCAGACACCCCGCTCCTGTGCGTGAGAACGCAAAAAATCGAAACGCGTTCGCGGAGCGGGGAGTGTTCATCTGCGGGCGATTATACGTGCTTTCGTTCCCACAGCACGTTCACGATCTTCCAGTCGTCGCCGAGCTTCATCAGCTCGAGGTAATCGATCCAGCCGGTCATCTCCAGCCGGACGACCGCCGCGTGGCCGAAACGGTCCAGGATGCGGACGTCCTTCAACTGCTTGTCCGCCGGCACGTTCCTGCCGTAGCCCTTGCCGGTCGCCTCGACGAGCTGCGCCGCCGTCATGTTCGCGAGTGTCCCGTCTTTGCCGAGCGTCCGCTTGGCCAGATCGGGATGCAGCGCGCGTTGCATCCGCGCCGCGTCGGCGGTGTACCACCCCTCGGCGTAATCGAGCGCCGTCGCCCGGATCTTTTCTTCGTCCGAGGTTTGGCCGTGCGCGGGGACGACGAGTGCGAGCGCGAACAGAAAGACGGCGAGCGTCTTCATGCTCGCCGCTCGCAGTGCGTGTGCGTCCGCGAGCAGACCTTCACGTCCTTCGCGGTCTGCTCATACGCGGGGATGACGATGCAGAGGATGAAAGCCAGCATCAGCGTTCTCATGCCGACAGTATCGGCGCCGGGGCTCCGCTATTGATGGAGTTGCGCGCGCGAATCGGTGAACGACTCGTCACGATGCGGCGGCTCGAACGACTCCGCGATCTCGCGCCGCGTCATGTAATTCAGCCGCGCGTTTTCCTGGTACTGCGAGCTCTCCACCACGAGGCGGTTCAGCAGCTTCGTGAACTGCCGCTCGTAGTAGTAGCGCTTCAGATCGGGATAAAAAAATCCGGCGGCGGTGAGCCCGAACGCGAACATGTCCTCGAAGATCGGGATCCATGGCGTGGCGATGATGAGGCTTCCGATGACGAGGCCGATCAGCGCGAACAGCAGCCGCGCCGCGATGTCGCCGCCGCGAAACACGTTCCACGCGCCGCGCTCCAGCGTCGTGATGATGCGCGCCGGCTCGGTGTACTGCGGCACCACCGTCGACATCACCTCTTTCTCCAGAGCCTCCCAGTACGCCTGCGAGCCGCTGAACTCGTCGTAGGCGCCCTTGATCTGCGCCAGTTTCTCCCGCGCGCAGCTCTCGATCTCTTCGGAAAAGTCCGCGACGTCGAGGCCGCGCCGCCGGTGCTCGCATTCCTGCAGCACCGCGTAGACGACATGACCAAAATCGAATTCCGGACCGGCGATGTTGAGCATTTACTGTTCCTTGGTCTCCTGCGCCTGCTGCTGGTACTGGATCACGCCCAGCTGTTGCAGGAGCTTGTTGCCGTCGATGATCACGTTGCCGTTCGGCAGCTTCGGGATCTGGCGGATCTCCTTCTTCTGCAGCGCGTCGATGAGCTGCAGATTGACGTACGCGTCGCCCGCGCTGCCGTTGAGCGCGGCGCGCTCCTTGCGCACGCCCTGCGCCACCGCGTCCTTCTCGGCCAGCGTGGCCTGCGCTTCCTGTTTCCGCTTCACCACGTACGCGTCGGCATTGCGCTTGACCTGTTCGAGCTCGCCCTGCGACCGCGTGTAGAGCTCCGTCAGTTCCGCCACCTTCTGCTGCAGGTTCGCCTGATTCGCTTCCTGCGTCGCCAGGATCTCGGCCTCGAGCTTTTCGGCCTGTTTTTCCGCCTCTTTGCGGCGATTGATCAGGTCCTGATACTCCTTCTTGAACGAGAAATCGCCGAGGATCACCTGCTCGACCACGATGCCGTACGGCTTCAGTTGCGAGGCCAGGACGGCGGTCGCGTCCGACGCCGCGCGGAACCGCAGGTCGGGGTTGTAGTACTCCTCCGAGTCGAGGCGATTGAGGACGTCGCGCACATACGCGCGGGCCTGCGGCCGCACCACGCGATCCTTCAATGCGTCGGTCGTCGGCGCCACCGTCTTCCAGATGTCCGGCGCGCGCGTCGGATCGATGCGCCAGCGGACCGTGACGTCGGTCTCGATGTCGTTCCCGTCGCGCGTCTTGAAGCGGAGGTCGTCCTTTTCCTTTCGGTCGCCCTCCACGACTTTCGCCGACATCACGAGGTTCTGCGTCGAGGTGTCGAACGTCGTCCAGTCATTGATGAACGGGGCGAAGAAATACGTGGCGCCCGGCGGCGCGACTTCGGTCCCGCGGGTGATTTTGTTGAAGCGGACGCCGACCTGCGTCGCGCCGGTCGTATGCGGCGAGCAGGCGGTCAGTGAGAGGACTGCGGCTGTAATGAAAATCAGGCGTTTCATCGTCATTCCTCAGTGATTCGACGAGAGGCGGCCGAGGTCGGTCGGATCTTCGTTGATGTAAATCGGTCCCTTGATGCCGTTTAGCAGCGCGAGCCCTTTGCGCAACTTCAGCAGCTTGTCGGAGCCGGCGCCTTCCATCGCGCGATTGATCAGCTCCGTCCCCTGCGCCTCCGCGCTCTTCACCAGCAGATCGGCCTCGGCGTGCTTCGATCGTTCGTACAGATCGCGCTGCGCGTTGATGTCGGTGATCTGCGCCTGGAATTCGGCGCTCTTCACGTTGATGAGGTTCTGGCCCTGCGCCACCGTCTGCTTGAGCCGCGTGTCGACCTCCGCCTGCTTGGTCAGCTGGCGATTGGTCAGCACCGACTGGTCCTGCAGTTTCTTCTGTTCCGTCAGCTGCTGGAACGTGGCGGGATAGTCGTACTGGCGGATCAGGACGTCGGCGAGCAGCAGGCCGTTTTCCTTGAAGCGCTGGGCCAGCTCGTTCTTCAGATCGCGCACCTTGGCGATTCTCTGATCGCGATAGAACTCCTCGGCGCGCAATTCGCCGAGGTGCTGCTTGAGCGCGGGGTCGGTGAAGCGGACGACCACGTTGTCCTCGTAGCCCTTGCCGAAACCGAATTTCGACACGACGAGGAACGGGTCGGCGATGCGGTATTGCACCGTGACGTCGACGTCGACGCGGTAACCGTCGACGGTCGGGACGTTGATCGCGCCGATCGTCCGATGGTCTTCGCCGCGCTCGCTCGGATCATTCGTGAACTCGACGGCCTGGATGTCGCGCGGGAAGGTCTGGATCGTCTCGTAACCGCTGATCTGGCGGCGATAGCCGGGGAAGACGAGCTCTTTCTGCAGACCTTTGTTCAGGCCGAACGAGACCTGGCGCAGGCCGATGCGATCGGGCGGGATGTACGAGATGAAGCAGGCGCGGAAGACGAGCAGCGGCGCGAGCAGGAGGGCAACGCGCAGCACGAGGCGCGCGAACGGTCCTCCTTTGAAGATCGACTTCGCCATCGTCAGCGAGAAGCGGGGCTTGAACTGCGGCGGAGGCGCAGTGGCGCTTTCGAACATTGTTTACCTGCCTTTTTGTGTGGGGAGCTTCGTTGCGCACGATTTTATTTGAAATTCAGGAAGGCGGCGGAACATTACCGCCGGGCAATGAGGCAGGCCGGCCGCGAGAGTCTCGTCGCCTGATCGAACGCCACCGGCGTCGTCGTCCCGATCGTCCCTTTCCAGCGATTTATTGCTCCGTCGTGCGACTGATATTCGAAGTCGATGACCGTTCCGGCGTCGACCTCGACCGGCCGCGGCAACGCCAGGAAGGCCTGCGACCAATGCGTCCCGCTGCCGCATTCGTTCGCCAGCTCGATGTCCGGCGCGAGCGTCGCGCTGAACCAGCCGGCGAAGCCGTGCAGCGTGCCGCGGCGTTGGATGGTGAGCTGCGTCTGTCCCGTGATGTACATGTCGTCGAAGGTCAACGTGGCGACATTCGCGCCGGCGGACAAGAGTGCTTCGGGAGAGATCGTGTCAAATCGGAGTGAATTCGTAGCGAAGGTGCGGAACGGCTCGTCCCACGACGCGATGTACCGCTCGTAAATCCGCGGATGCTCCACCGCCGCGACGAACAGCCGCAGCCGCTGCGGAATCAGCTGCGCGTCGGGCGTGAGCAGCCGCGTGCGCGCGTCGACGATGCTGCCGGCGATTCCTTCGTCCAGTCCGAAGCCGCCGATCGTTTCGGTGATCAGGACGTCGGCCGGCTCCGGCAGCGTGACGTATTTCGAATCGTCGTGGATGACATGGATGTCTTTCGAAAGGAGCGGAATGAAATCGGCGACATGCAGCCGCTCGATGGCATAGACGCGGCGCGCGCCGGCTTCGAGCGCAAACGCCGCCAGCGCGCCGGTGCCGCTGCCGATGTCGACGACGACCGAGCCGGGCCGCACCACGCGGCGGATGGCCTCGCGGTACGCATTCGTGCGGATGGAGTCGGAAAGGAGGTCGCGGTAATAGTCGAGCATCTGCGGCTCGTACAATGAATGAAAATGGGGCGGGGGCCAAGGCGATCTGCGATGAAAGTGCTGACGCGTATCACGATGGACCCGCAGAAGATGGGCGGCAGGCCGTGCATTCGAGGCCTTCGTGTCACGGTAGGCACGGTCGTCGGGCTGGTCGCCGCCGGGCACTCGCGCGAGGAAATCCTGGGCCTCTACCCTTACCTCGAAGATGAGGATCTGACAGAGGCGCTGGCGTACGCGGCCAGGCAGCTCTCATCAAATTGAAGATCCACATGGTTTTCGCCAGAGACAACGGTTTCGTTGTCTTTACACACGATCTCGATTTCGGCGACATTCTCGCAATTACACACGCACGGCGGGCCGAGTGGGATTCAAGCGCGCGTCGACGATCCCGTTCCTGAGCGAATCGGTAACGCGGTTGTCGCGGCAATTACCGACAACTCCGCTCATCTGGAACGTGGCGCACTGCTCACGATTGATCCCGATCGATTGAGGGTTCGAATCTTGCCGATCGTTCCCGGGCTACGAACGTAAGCCGCTGCCCAATTCGCCGTAGAAGCTTGCGCGACCCGGCTTCGGCACGCAAGGCCTTGGCCGCGCACGCAATTCGAGCGACGCTGGATAGCCAGCATTCTTGATGCAGATGACAAACCGCGGATGATCGTTCTTGCTCATTCGATGTATCGCTTGATTTTGAAGTCTTTCTTTCCGATTCCGTGAGCTTCGTACCAATGTAGTTCGGCCCGACGAACCCGGCCGTTACGAAGCCGGACGGTCGCGCCGCGGATCTCGAATACTGTGTCCGATGGCGATGATTTCTACACCAACGAACTAACCGCCCCGAAGGGCGGTCTCCTCTATCGCTCGCCACCCCCGAATACCCGCCCACCCGCCCGCGTTCCGCCACTTACGTTAGAATGCACGATTCCGACGCCGCTTCCCATCCGGGAGGCGCAAAAAATCGAGGAGTTTCGATGACTGCCACACTCGAAGTGACGCATCCGTTCGATGCAGCCGCGGCCGTTCGCCGCGAACCGTTCAAGATCAAAGACATCCACCAGGCCACGCTCGGCCGCGCCGAGATCCGGCTCGCCGAGCACGAAATGCCCGGCCTCATGGCCGTGCGCGAGCAGTACGGCAAACAGAAGCCGCTGGCCGGCGCGCGCGTCATGGGCTCGCTGCACATGACCATCCAGACCGCCGTCCTCATCGAGACGCTGCAGATCCTCGGCGCCGACGTCCGCTGGGTCTCCTGCAACATCTTCTCGACCCAGGACCACGCCGCGGCCGCGGTCGTCGTCGGCCGTCCCGAAACCGGCGGCACGCCCGAAAATCCGCGCGGCATTCCGGTCTACGCGTGGAAAGGCGAAACGCTCGAAGAGTATTGGTGGTGTACGTCCGAGGCCCTGTTGTGGCCCGACGGCGGCGGCCCGACGCTCATCGTCGACGACGGCGGCGACGCCACGCTGCTGGTCCACAAGGGCGTCGAATTCGAAGGCAAGGGCCATGTGCCCGACTTCAAGGAAGCCGACGAGCCGGAAGAGTGGGGCGTGATCCTCGACCTGCTCCGCCGCGAGCTCGCGCGCGATCCGCAGCGCTGGACGCGCGTGGCCAAGGACATCAAGGGCGTTTCCGAAGAGACGACCACCGGCGTGCACCGCCTCTATCAGATGATGGAAGCCGGCACGCTGCTGTTCCCCGCCATCAACGTCAATGACTCGGTCACCAAGTCGAAATTCGACAATATCTATGGATGCCGCCACTCCGTCATCGACGGCATCAATCGCGCGACCGATGTCATGATCGCCGGCAAGCTGTCGGTGGTCTGCGGTTATGGCGAGGTGGGCAAGGGCTGCGCGCAGGCGCTGCGCGGCCAGGGCGCGCGCGTCGTGGTCACGGAGATCGATCCGATCTGCGCGCTGCAGGCGTCGATGGAAGGCTTCGAGGTCAAGACGCTGGAAAGTGTCGTCGACAAGGCCGACATCTTCATCACCGCGACCGGCAACAAGGACATCATCACGGCCGCCGACATGGGGCGGATGAAACACAATGCCATCGTCGGGAACATCGGCCATTTCGACAACGAGATCGACATGGCCGGCCTCAAGAAGGTGAACGGCATCCGGCGGGTCAACATCAAGCCGCAATACGACGAGTGGGTCTTCCCCGATGGCCACAGTGTGCTGATCCTGGCCGAGGGGCGGCTGCTCAATCTCGGCTGCGCCACGGGACACCCGTCGTTCGTGATGTCGGCCTCATTCACCAACCAGGTGCTGGCCCAGCTGGCCCTCTGGGACAACAAGGGTGAATATGGAAAACAGGTTTATGTACTTCCGAAAAAGCTGGACGAGGAAGTGGCCCGCCTGCACCTGGCGCACCTCGGCGTGGAACTGACCACATTGACGCCCGATCAGGCGAATTACCTCGGCATTCCGGCGGAAGGGCCGTTCAAATCGGATCACTATCGCTACTAAACCGGCCGAATTCATTGCATTTTCATTAAAACAGGCGGCTACAAGGCCGCCTGTTTTGTTATGATGCACAAGAAAGTGTGCTCCCTGCACACCTATTAGCGAGGAGGAGCAAAGTGCCGAGACCCAGAAAAAATGCCACCGGGGGATCCGAACTGTCGCCGGGACAGGCCAGTTACGTGCTCGATCGTCTGATTCGTGACCGACACATCTCACAGTACGACGTACAGCGCTACGTCAATGACATGGGGCGTGAGATCGACGACCTTCAGCGTCGCCTCGATTCACTGCGCCAGGCTCATGGCGCGCGCGCAGGCGCCGGTGCAGGCGCCGCAGCGCCGGCCCGCCGTGGCCGTCCGCCCGGCCGTCCGGCCCGCCCGGGTCGCCCCGGCCGTCCGCCGGGACGTCCAGGCCGTCCGCCGGGCCGCCCGGGTCGTCCGCCCGGACGTCCGCCCGCGTCTGCAAATGCTGGCGCCGCGGCGCCGGCTGCCGCAGCCGCACCGGCAAAGGCTGCAAAGGGCCGCAAGCGTCGTTCGGCTCTTTCGCCCGAGCAGCTCGCGTCACGCCAGCTCCAGGGCCGTTATCTCGCACTGATCCGCCAGATCCCCGCCAACAAGCGCGGCCAGTATGCGAAGACTGCCAAGGAGAAGGGCCGCGAGGCGGCGATCAAGGAAATGCAGGACAACATCAAGAAGTAGCATCCGTCGTACTGCATTGACGAAAGGGCGCACGAGGGGTGCGCCCTTTCTGTTTACAATCGCCGCTCGATGCGCAAGCTCCTCCTGATCCTCTTCCTCGCCCGCGCCGCCTGCGCCGCGACCACCATCACGCTCCTCCATTTCTCCGATTACCACTCGCACGCGCTGCCGTTCTATTCGGAGGACCGGCCGTCGCAGGGCGGGATCGCGCGCGCCATCGGCTACATGAAGCGCGAGCATGCGCGCGGCGCGCTGGTATTCAGCGGCGGCGACATGATCAACAAAGGCTCGCCGGCGTGGTCGGACAAATATCAGTGCGCCGAATGGTCGTGGCTCGACGGCGTCGTCGACGCGATGGCCTTCGGCAATCACGACAGCGACTACGGCTTCGGTGCGTATGCGAAATGCGGGGCGGCGCTGCGCTATCCGGTCCTCAGCGCGAATACGAACGGCTTTCAGCGCTACGAGGTGTTCACGCGACACGGCATTCGCATCGGCGTCTTTGCGGTGGCCGGTCCCGATTTCAAGTCGCTGGTGAAGACGCCGGAGCTGACGTTCGGCGATTCGATTTCCGCCGCGCGTGAGGTGGTGCGCGTGCTGCGCGACGAAGAGCATGTCGATTACGTGATCTCGATCGGCCACGAGCACACGGCCGACGATTACGCGCTGGCCCGCGCCGTGCCCGGCATCGACCTTATCTTCGGCACGCACAGCCACGAGAAACATCCGTTCACGCGCATCGACGGAACGGATACCTGGTTCATTGCGCCATATCAGTACCTCACGTACATCAGCCGCGTGACGCTGGTGTTCAAAGGACACAAGCTGGCCGCACGGCACGGTGAGCTCGTGCCGGTCGACGCGAAAATGCACGCCGATCCGCGCGTGGCTATGCGCGTTGCGGCGATGGAGCGCGGGCTCGAAACCGATCCGCAATACGCGTCGTTTTTCACGACGATCGGCACGCTCGACCACGCGCTGAGCGTCGACGCGCTCGCGGCAAAAACGCTCGACGCGATGCGCGACGCGGTCCACGCGGACGTGGCGTTGTCGACGACCAGCAGCTTCCGCCAGCCGCTGCCGCCCGGCAACGTCACGCTCGAACTGCTGCGCGCCGCGATGCCGTACGACAACGAGATCGTCGTCTGCGAAATGAACGGCGAGGCGCTGCAGAAACTCTTCGACGCGGTGCAGCGTCGCAAGGGGACGGATTCGTTCTGCTACATCGCCGCGCCGCCGGTCATTGAGGCGAAGAAAACGTATCGCGTGGCCACGACGGATTACGTCGCGCGCATCGCCTATCGCGACGCGTTCGCGTGCGACGCGCAGAAGAGCGGATTACACGTGCGGGACGAATTGCGGAAGCGTTTGTAGCTACTTCTGCTTCTCGTGCGGCGCATCTCCCGCCGAACGGATCGTGATCACCTTGTTGAGCATGTCGAACCAGAACGGCGCGCCCAGTGACAACGCGAATGCGCTGAGCAGCAGGCCGACGATCTTCGACGTATTGATCTGACCGAGCAGCTCGTCGCACGTCTTCGCATTCCACCCGATGGGGATGCCGATCTGGCCGAGCTTCTGCGCCGTATCGACCGCCTGCTGCACGCTCTGTTGCGGCGGTCCGTTCGGATTCGCCTTCACGTACGCCTGCGCCTGCGCCACGAGGCCGTCGCGCACCGCCTTGTCCTTCGACAGCGCGGTGGAGATCGCGATTGTGTCGACGTTCGCCGCACCGGCCACGATCAGCGCGATGATCAGCAGCACCCACTGCGTCCTCCGCTTGTACCAGGCGGCGACGCGCTGCATCGATTCGTCGAACCACTGCTCGAGGTTCTTGCGGAACACCGCGATGTCGTTGTTTGCCGCGTCGGCCAGTGCCAGGAGCGCCTCCTTCACCGTCTTGTCCGGCAGCGCATTGATCGCCGTCCTCACCGCCTCGATGTCATTCGCGTGTCCCTCGGCCAGTACCTCGATCGTGGCCAGTGCGAACGTCGCCTGCGGGATGTACGACGGCTTGCGGCCTTTTTCATTCAGGCTCTGGATCAGGCCATGTGCGTAGAACGCGTCCGCTTTCGTCCCCAGCAGATTCCTGATGCCCTGCGCGAGATTTCGCATGCGCGCGTTCGTCATCGACGCGAGCATCTCGCGCACCGCTGTGCAGACGAGACTGAAAATCAGGTAAATGAAAATGAGACCGATCGCAACGTCGAGCACTGTCAGACCGAACATCACATGAGTCTACAGCCACCCCTTTTCACGCGCGATGCGAGCGGCTTCGACGCGATTGGCCGCACCCAACTTGTTGATCGCCTCCGACAGGTAATTCCGCACCGTTCCCTCGGACAGATTCAACGCCGACGCGATGTCCGCGCTGCTCTGCCCTTCGCCCGCCATCCGCAACACCTGCCGTTCGCGATCGGTCAGCGGATCGGGCTCGCTCCACGCTTCCGCGGCCAGCTCGGGATCGACGACGCGGCCGCCCTGCGCCACGCGCCGCACTGCATTCGCCAGCTGCTCCGCCGGCGAATCCTTCAATAGATATCCCGACGCTCCCGCTTCGAGCGCGCGACGCAGATAGCCGCCGCGAGCGAACGTCGTGAGGATGATGACGCGCGTCGTTTTGCGCACCGCGGCCGCGAGCTCGAGGCCGGTCATGCGCGGCATTTCGACGTCGGTGAGCAGCACGTCGGGCTTCTCGCGCTGGCAGATCGCCAGCGCCTCTTCGCCGTTCTGCGCGCGGCCGACGACCTCGATGTCGCCCTCGATCTCGAGCAGCGCCGCGAGCGCGCCGAGGACCATCGCCTGATCCTCGGCGATCACGACTCGGATCATGCGCTGCGCTCCGCGATCGACATCGCGAGCGGCATCGTGATCGTGACCGTGGTGCCGCGCGAGCCGTCGCGCGTCAGCGTGCCGCCGAGCGCTTCGATCCGTTCGCGCATGCCGGAGAGGCCGCTGCCGAACGGCGCCTCGCCGCCGCGGCCGTCGTCAACGATCGTCACCGCGTACGCGCCGGCGCGCGGCTCGAGCGCGATGCGGCAGCGCGTGGCGCGCGCGTGGCGGACGATGTTCGTGACCGCCTCGCGGATGGCCAGCGCGATCACCGCCTCATGCGCCGCCGGCAGCTGCAATCGCGCCACGTCGCATTCCAGCGCGACGTTCGCCGCATCGAGCGCATCGCGCGCCGACTCGAGCTCGGCCTGCAGTCCGCCGGAGCGGTAGCCGCGCACCGCGGCGCGCACCTGCGTCAGGGCATCGCGCGAGATCCGTTCGACGTCGCGGATCTCGCTGCGCGCCCGCTCCGGATCGCGTTCCGCGAGCTTCGAGGCGAGCTCCGATTTCAGGATGATGACGGAGAGCGTGTGCCCGAGGAGGTCGTGCAGGTCGCGCGCGATCCGCTCGCGCTCCGCGACTTTCGCCAGGTGCGCGATCTCATCGTGCGCGAGCCGCAGCTTCGCCTGCGAGCGGCCGACGCCTTCGAAGTGGATGTTGATCGCGCCGACCAGCGCGACGAAGACGAGCACCCAGCCCCACGCGAACGGATGCAGGTGCGCGAGGAAGGCTTCGATGCCGACGATGACTTCGATGACGGCGATCGTGCCGATCGCCGCGCGGTCGTTGTCGAGGCGCGCGGCGAAGCCGGCGGAGTAGACGAAGAAGACGCCGGCGCTCGGGTTCATCGGCAGGATGACGAGGCCGAAGAGCGCGAGCGCCGCGATGATCGGCACGATCGCGCGGCCGCGCACCCAATAGCCGCGGAAGTAGAGCGCCAGCAGCGCGAGCGTGCCGCCGATCGAGATCACCCAATCGAGCGGCGTCGCGTGCCGCGCGAGCGCCGGCGAGATCGTGAAGAACGCGACGTACACCGTCCACGCGTACGGCGTCCATCCGAGCTCGTCGTCTTTCGGGATCAGGCGCATGCGTGCAGCCTACCCGAACATCTTTCCTTCGTCGCGCCGATACCCCTTGTATGCGAGCGCGAGAAAGATCGCGGTGAAGATCGCCATCGCGATCACGTGCACGTACGCCGGCATGCCGTCGCCTCCGCCGATCACCTTCAGCGCGAGCTGCGAGAAGTGGAACGGCGGAAGGAAAAACGCGAGGCGCTGCAGGCCGCGCGGCAGTGCCCAGATCGGGACCCACAGTCCGGACAGAAACGACATCGGCAGGTAGATCAGGTTGACGATCGGCACGGCGGAGTTCGGGCCGCACCAGTAGCCGAGCGCGAGGCCGAGCGCGCAGAAGGTGATCGCGCCGGAGACGAGGACGCCGAGCAGCGCGAGGGCGCGGCCGTGGCCGAGATGCACGCCGCCGATCGTGACGCCGAGGAGCATCAGGCCGAGGACGATGATCACGCTGAAGAGCATGGCGAGCGCGATCTTCGCCACGAAGTAGGCGGACATCGGCATCGGCGTCGTGCGCTTCACCTGCAGCCAGCCCTGGCCGCGCTCCAGCGCCACGCCGACGCCGAAGCCGAAGAGCGACGCGCCGATCACGCCGAACGCGCCGTAGGTGGCCAGCATGTACATCGAGGCCGACATGCCGGCCGCGTGCTGCCGCCCGAGGACGACGCTGAAGAAGATGTAAAAGATCATCGGAAAGAGGAGCGTCGGCACCGCGTACTGCGGCATGCGGAACGACTTGAGGAATTCGTATTTGATCTCGAGCAGGTGTGTGCGAAACATCGTCTATCTCCCTAACAGTGAGAGGAACGCGTCTTCCAGCGAGCGCGCTCCATGTTTGATGTCGGACGGCGTGCCCTCGGCGGCGATGCGGCCTTTGTCGATCACGATCACGCGGTCGGCGAGGGCGTCGGCTTCGTCGAGGTAGTGCGTGGTCAGCAGTACCGACTTGCCGCGGGCGACGAAGGCGCGGATCTGTTTCCACAGGGCGCGGCGCGCTTCGACGTCCAGGCCGACGGTCGGCTCGTCGAGCGCGATGAAGTCGGGATCGCCGCAGATGGCGAGGCCGAACAGCAGCCGCTGTTTCTGGCCGCCGGAGAGGTCGCCGAATTTCTTCTTCTCGATTCCTTCCAGTCCGGCGGCGGCGATGACTTCCGCGATCGGCATCGGATCGGGGTAGTAGCTCGAAAAGAGCTCGACGTGCTCGCGCACGCGGAGCGTTTCCGGCACGCGCGCGACCTGCAGCATCGCGCCGGTGCGGATGCGGTTCGAGGCGTCGCGCGGGTCGGCGCCGAAGACGCGCGCGACGCCGGAATCAGGCGCGCAGAGGCCGAGGAGGAGCCGGACGGCGGTAGTTTTGCCCGCACCGTTCGGCCCGAGCAGCGCAACGAGCTCGCCTGGCTCGATGGAAAACGAGAGGTCGTCGAGCGCGGTCGTGGTGCCGAAGCGCTTGGTGACGTTCGCCAGGCGCGCGGGGGAGGGGGTGGTCAGTGCATGAAGCAGTGTGCTCATGCCGCATACGATGCGTCCTGGCCGCGGTTTTCGTTAATGGAGAAGGTCAGGAGATTGTGGTGACGTTTGTCAGGCGTGAATCCATGGACCTCGCGCAACGCGCCGGCCGCAACGTGCCGAGTCTCACCACCGTCCTCGAACTGATCGAGGTTCTCGGCGCCGATTCTTCAGCCGAGGTCCTGCGGTTGAAGTTCGGTGATCGTCCACTCGAATTCGGTGCGCATTGCACGCTCCAGATCGTCAAACTCTGCATGAAATTCATGTGCATGAGGCGAGGGAATTGTCACCTGTCCGTACGTAAAACCATCCGCCAGTAGGACAGCTTCGAACTTCTCCAGCGGACCGTAAGCGTAGATCCAGTCATGCTGATCGAGCACCAGGGTGGCTTCAGGATTGGCGCAATGGATCCAGATATCCGACCTGCCATCTTGTTCGAATAGCTCGATATATCTTTGAACCGTCGCTCGCACGTCGTCGAATGTGATCGGCGGGCTCTGATAGCGGCCCGGCACCGCGCCTGTAAGCGATGTATGCAACACCCATAGGATCAAGAAAGGTCCGGAGAGAACCGTCGCCAGGTTCAGCATCGTCTCGATTTGAGCGTCTGACACCGCCGCCACGATTCTCAGTGGCCCGGATGTTTCCTCTACCCAGAACGAACGCGCGTATTCGTTCGGCGTCCATTCCGACTCCACCAGGCGGGACAATTTTGGCAATCTGCCCGAATGTGTCACCGGCGAATGCTATCAGAGCGCTGCGAACGGTGAACGTGCGGGCTCGCGCCAAGGCCAACAGTCTGCGCGCGCCGATCAGTAGGTCGGCAGGCGCTCAATGACACACCGGTCCGACCAACAGCGAAGCTTTCGGGCCAAAGAGATTCGCCACCAGATCCGTCTGCATTACGGGCCAGTAGTAGACGAATAAACGCGGCCGCGTGACGCTTCCCCGTATCAGCAGCGCGAGGAAAAGCGCAATAAGAAGTGACGCGGTCTTCCGCTAGGACTCCCGTCTGCGAAGGTCTCGCGCGCTTCCACTATCGGGTTTCTGATTGCGCCGTGGCGTCACAACTCAAAGAACCCGGATGCGCCTATGACGCGCTCGAGATCCGAAGCTCACCGCAGATCAACGATCAATGACGTTTCACGAGGTTCGAATAGTGGTTGGCAACCAGGCGCCACCGACCTCCCTGTTTGATCCATACCCGCGTGAAGCGATTCTCCTCGGGCACCACTTTCCCCGCGTCCTGGCCTTTCATCGTCGAGAGGCCCGTCTCCACAGCCGCATTGCCGTACACGCGGATCAGAACGTCGTCAGTCGTGATCGACTGGAACTTCAGGCTTCCCGATGCGAAATCGGAAAGGACGTCTTTTTTTGTTCGGAGTGTCCCACTCGGGCCGATCCCGATGAAGTCATCCGCGTATATACGGTCGAGCGCGACCGAATCAGCATTGACCTGCGCCTGAATGCGCTCGCGGTCCACTTTCTTGATCTCCTCGACAACGCGACTCTGGCTTTGGCTCTGCGATTGCGCATGAGCAGAAACGGCGGCGAGAAGCAGGAGACCTCCTATCATGAGACGTCGTTTCATGGACACTCCTTCAGCACGTTCACTTGCCTTGTCCATCAACATGACCGCAAGCTCGCGGTTGCCATAGGTTTCTCGGTGAGCGTAGCACGAACGACGCGGCACGCCAGCGCGTGCGCAAAGGTTCTGGGTTGCATGTTGTTGCCGTCAGCCCAACGGATCAGAGGTTAGGCGCCCGTCGGTGTCGAATTGGCTCAATTCCAAGGTGGCGCCAGAAAATGCTCGCCTACGAGCTCCGCTGCCGTCTCACAAAGCTCCATTCCAGCGAGTTGATTGGACGGCGGATCCCAACAAGCGTCATCGGCCCAGTGCTCATAGCATTCCGCGGCGACCGTCCGCCAAGAGTACCCTTCATCGACGCGCCATTTGCGAATGAGCGCGGCGCGCCGCAGCGTCATCCGAGCTCGTATAAGCGGAAAGTCACGGACGCGCTCAAGCGTTTCCTGAACGGTTTGGTCGCCCAGGCGATCGATGTGACCGTTGACCCACGAGGTGAAGTCTTCTCTTGTAAGCGAGCCAGCAGCCAGCGCCAGGATGATTGTCTCTTGATCTGCGACCGGCCCGCGGAGTTCAAGACCGTTCATCGTCAACGTCACTTCCAGAGCCGCGTGGCCGACGCGCTTGTTGCCGTCCACGAACGGATGATTCCGAATTAGAAAGAACGCTGTCGCCGCCGCCTTGGTGATCAAAGACTCATAGAGTGCCTGATCCGCGAATGTCTGGTGCGGTTTTGCAACGGACGACTCTAATGCGGCGATATCGCGAACTCCGCCAGCGCCGCCGGACTGGTGAACGATCATGCGGTGCAATTCGACGACATCTGCGGCAGAGAGGTACTTCACCTAGGACAAACGCTCGTAAAGCTCTCGATTCTTTGCCAGAACGAACGTCGCTGCTGCCTCAAACGCAGCATCTCGGTCGAGCTTCTCCTGAACGCTGGCCAGCACCAACTCGTCTACGGAAACTCCCCGTGCGAGCGCCGCGGCCTCGATCTTCGAGGCAATCTGTTCCGGCATGTGAAGCTCTAGTGTCTTCATGACTCCAATTTAGCGCAGAATGAGTTCACGCCCAAGCCTGAAGGCCTCCGATTGCCAATCACGAAACGAGAACCTGCCCCAAGCCTTTGGCCGCTTTCAATTTCCGCTGCGAAGCGGCTTCCTTTTGAGGTCACCTAACGGCTCAGAGGTTAACCCGCGCGGCCAGGGCCCACGTGGCTACGGCAGCGCGGCGCACGGCGTGCACGCGTGAGTCGCGCGATGCAGGCCGCGCGCCGCCGTTCAGTTTTTGACTTCACGAGCCGGCTCGGCCGGCGGACCGAAGCCCGGCGGTGCCGGGTTCTACCTCGAGTTAGCCCGCCATTCGAGGCGATTTCCCTATGATTTCCGCGTACGTGAGTAGTCGCCAGAGGTAATCGTCGCTTCCGCCGCTAGTTGATGAATAAAACTGCCCCTGCTAAACTTCCGAAGGATTGAGTTCCCGCTCATAGCCGTCTCGCCGTGACGAAGCGAGAACGCTGAAAAAAGTCAAGATCGCCGCGTAGGCGACCTGAGGCAGCGATCTCACCTGCTTGCCTCCCCCCTGAAGGGGGACCGTTTCGGGCGCGACTGTTACTTAGTGGCGCAATAACCACCGAACAGCGGGTTTGACATGGGCGAACTCATACATCTGCTTCACGACTCGTATATTGATTTCTTCGTAGCAGCTACGCTTCTAACGTATCTGCTCTGCTCGCAACTTATACATGCCCTGAAAAACGGCATGCTGGTTCTAACATTCATATGTACCGAATTGAAGCGCGATCCGCGTGAACTGCGCGTTACATGGCGAAAGCTTGTGCAACAATTGAAGACGCCACCAAACGAGAACACTAGCTGAATGGCGTTCGACTTGTACGTCGCCGCCATTACCGTCCAATGAATAGTCTGAACTACGTCCGACTACCACTGGGGACGCTAAAGCGGTTGTCAGAATGGTGCGCGCCATAGCGTCCTTTGCCGTAGCTGCAAGCGGAGAGGAACAACGGATCGTTGCGACGCACGAGATTCTGACAATTTGACCGTTCATCGCGGACTCGATGCTGCCACTTGCGCGCTCGATTCTCATTGGTTGGGCTACCCGGTTTGACCGCGCGATCAAGCACGTTTGTTCCGTAGAGGCATTTCGCTCGAAATGGATCGCTTGTCGGTGTACGGCCTCAGGTGGTGGACAAAGTGCGGCAGCCGAGATACACGTCGGGCTAACGGATCAGACGCTCACCTGCGCGGCCAGGGCCCACGTGGCTGCGGCAGGGCGGCGCACGGCCTGCCTGCATGTGAGTCGTGCGATGCAGGCCGCGCGCCGCCGTGCAGCTTTTGGCTTCACGAGCCGGCTCGGCCGGCGGGCCGAAGCCGGGCCGCGTCAGGTGCTGCGGCGAGTTAGGCGGCGGTGATGGATTGGTGAACCCTTTTCACACGTCAGGGCACCATTTTTCGTGATCTCGTCACCAACTTGAGTTCGTCGACCGCAAAGCTTGCGTGGTGCTTCTCTTCGTTCTTAAACCATGAGCAGACGTACTTAGTAGAAAGGTCTGGATTGTCTATCACGGCATCGACCTGCATCTCGCGGCCATCCGAGATCAACCGGACGTGGTCACCCTTCCCGAACTCATGGAGTGCCATTTTGTATCCTCCGAATCTCCAGTCACTTCGCCACTCCGACGGAATGGCAGCTTAGGCGGCATCCACCGCGACAAGCGATGATATGTTGAACGTACGTCCGTGAAATACATCACGATTGTGTTCGACAATAGCCCCCTGAGCCGCCTTCTCGAAGAGAGTGAGCGTGATCGCGATGCAATTTTGACGGGCCTTCGGACCTTCGCGATCCTGCGAGTGACCGGAATGAACGTGATCGAGACCATCCAGGTTCCGAATCGCGATCTCCGCATGACTAAACTGCGCCTATTGAAGGAGTTGACTCGAGCGGTCAACCCGTACCAAACACCGAATGATTTGCTCGGGGATATCGCTCGTGCGTACCAGAACTACGGCTCGTTGGATCTCGGCGATCACGTTAGCTGGTTCGTCGTGAACAATCCCGACGAGATCACCGACGAAATGGCTCTGGCCGGACTGAAATGGCATCGTGACCGAGAAAAGTGGTTCCGCGACATGTATGAGGATCTTCGCGCCACGTATCAGCCACTGTTTGAAACGGGCACCCTTCCGCGGCCGAAAAGTGCAACAGATCTTTTGAAGTACTTCATTTCGAGGCGTGAGACCTACTACGACATGCTCCTTCTCGACATTTATGAGCGTCACACTGGGTACCGGCCGACTCACGAAGAGTTTACGACGTTTCTTGAGACGAAAGACGCATGCGGCTGGGCACTCTTCTGGCTAGCGCGCATCTACGCGATGTTTCAGCGATCCATTCAGCGTAAGCGCTACAGCTGGAAGGTAAATGCAGGCCTTCACGACTTAGACAGCGCGATCTATTTGCCGTACTGCGACTGGTTCGTGACGGGCGACGCGCCTCAACGTCGGGCATTCCGTCTGCTGAATGCACTTAACCGACGACCGACCAGAATCGTAGATTATGCCGATTTTCGGCGTCAACTATTTGTCGGATGAGGAGGTTTTGGCGACGCATTGCTCCGGCGTTTGGTTGCGACGGCGCGATTCTGGCCTCTGCCCGCATCAATAGTCGCCGCCGGACGGCGGCTCCTTTTCCCGCCCGCCTTCAGATAGCCCATAAGCAGCGCGTGTCGCGTGGGCAAGGCAGGTTCGCGAAAATCGGTGCACCGCCTAAACGCGCCTGAACGGAACCTGGGCGGACTCGGGTGTGGGCGGTGGAGCGTGCTGAGGCGAAAAGCGTGGTCCGCCCAACTAGTTGTTAACCCGACTACTCGCCTTGTGTTACGGATGAAACTTCGCGCGAGCGCGCTTCGCTCCTCAGATACTCGACTTCCCGCAGCCAACTATCACATCTACCTCCGCCAGAACCATTTGTGCATAAGGGCGCGAGATCTGTCGATATTGTTGAGCCGATGCTCAATGAATTCTGCACCACCACTCGTGCGTGAGCATGTACCCGGTCGACTCCTCGTCGATCCGCTGGTTCCAAGAGCCGGTGATCTGCGCTCCGGTGACTACCGCCGCAAACGTGGTGATCGCAGTTGACGTCCTGGGGAGCTCCATCCGGCACGTGGGCGTCGGATGCCGATCGGGCCGAAACCAGGGCGGACCTCCGCACGCCCGCCTGTGATGCCCCTCCTTGACCCGCCCCCCTCGTCGAATATGATGTTCTTCCGTGAGCATCGCACTCGACCACACCCCCCCTCACACATCGCGCACCTGGTTCGGATCGTTCTGGGCCTCCGCCATCGGCAAGAAGGCGGTCATGGCCGTGACCGGCATCTTTCTCTTCGGCTGGATCACGGCCCACATGTTCGGCAACCTCAAGCTCTACCTCGGGCCCGAGCACCTGAACGAATACGCCAAGTTCCTCGTGACCATGGGCGCGCCGCTGCTGCCGAACAGGGCCGCGCTCTGGATCGTCCGCCTGCTGCTCGTCGTCTGCGTCTGGCTGCACATCCAGGCCGCCACGCAGCTGACGCTGATGAACCGCGCGGCGCGGCCGGTCGGCTATCGCGACCGCGAGTACGTCGTCGGCACCTACGCGGCCCGGACGATGCGCTGGGGAGGAGTGATCATCCTCCTCTTCGTCATCTACCACCTGCTGCACCTGACGTTCGGCACCGTGCATCCGAACTTCATCGAGAACGACGTCTACCACAACGTCGTCACCGGCTTTCAGGTCTGGTGGGTCGATGCGTTTTACATCCTGGCCAACCTCGCGCTGGGGCTGCACCTCTACCACGGCCTCTGGAGCATGTTCAATTCGCTCGGATGGAACAATCCGAAGTTCAACAACTGGAAGAAAGTCTTCGCGACCGCGTTCGCGCTGCTGATCACGGCCGGCAATGTGTCGTTCCCGATCGCGGTGCTGACAGGGATCGTGAGGTAAGCGCCAAGATGGAACTCGACAGCAAGATTCCTCCCGGCCCGCTCGCAGACAAGTGGGCCTACGCGAAATCGCACTACAAGCTGGTCAATCCGGCGAACAAGCGGAAGTACGATGTGATCGTGGTCGGCGCGGGACTGGCCGGCGGCGCCGCGGCGGCGACCATGGCGGAGCTGGGCTACAACGTCAAATGCTTCGTCTACCACGACTCGCCTCGGCGCGCGCACTCCATCGCCGCGCAGGGCGGCATCAACGCCGCGAAGAACTACCAGAACGACGGCGACTCGGTCTTCCGCCTCTTCTACGACACGATCAAGGGCGGCGACTACCGCTCCCGCGAAGCGAACGTCCACCGCCTCGCCGAGCTGTCGCTGAACATCATCGACCAGGCGGTCGCGCAGGGCGTGCCGTTCGCGCGCGAGTACGGCGGCACGCTGGACAACCGCTCGTTCGGCGGCGTGCAGGTCTCGCGCACGTTCTACGCCCGCGGACAAACGGGCCAGCAGCTGCTCCTCGGTGCGTTCCAGGCGCTGGAGCGGCAGATCGCCCTCGGCCGCGTGCAGATGTACACGCGCCACGAGATGCTCGAGCTGGTCGTCGTCGACGGCCACGCGAAAGGCATCGTCACGCGCAACCTAGTCACCGGCGCGATCGAGGCGCATGCCGCCGACGCGGTCGTCCTCGGCACCGGCGGCTACTCCAACGTCTTTTATCTGTCGACGAATGCGAAGGCCTCGAACGCGACCGCCATCTGGCGCGCGTACAAGAAAGGGGCGGCATTCGCGAACCCCTGCTACACGCAGATCCATCCCACCTGCATTCCGCAGTCGGGCGATTACCAGTCGAAGCTGACGCTGATGTCGGAATCGCTGCGCAACGACGGCCGCATCTGGGTGCCGAAGAAGCAGGGCGACAAACGCCCGCCGAACGAGATCCCGGAGAACGAGCGCGATTACTACCTCGAGCGCAAGTACCCGTCGTTCGGCAACCTCGCGCCGCGCGACATCGCCTCGAGAGCTGCGAAAGAAGCGTGCGACGACGGACGCGGAGTCGGCGCTTCCGGCCGCGGCGTCTATCTCGACTTCGCCGACGCGATCAAACGCCTCGGGCGCACCACGATCGAGGAGCGCTACGGCAACCTCTTCGAGATGTACCACGACATCACGGCCGAGGATCCGTACCTCGTGCCGATGCGCATCTACCCCGCGCCGCACTACACCATGGGCGGCCTCTGGGTCGACTACAACCTGATGTCGAACATCCCCGGCCTTTACGTCACCGGCGAGGCGAATTTCTCCGACCACGGCGCGAACCGCCTCGGCGCCAGCGCGCTGATGCAGGGACTGGCCGACGGCTACTTCGTCGTCCCCGTCACGATCGGCGATTACCTCGCCACGCAGATGGGAAAGAAAGTCGCGGCCGACCGCGCGGAGTTCAAGCAGGCCATCGCTGATACGAGCGACCGCATGAATCGCCTGCTCGCCGCGAAAGGCACGCGCAGCGTCGACTCGTTCCACAAAGAGCTCGGCACGATCATGTGGGACTACTGCGGCATGGCGCGCACGGCGGAAGGCTTGAAGAAAGCCATTCCGATGATCCGCGACCTGCGCGAGCGCTACTGGAAAGAGGTCCGCGTCCTCGGCGAAGGGGAAGAGCCGAACCAGTCGCTGGAGAAGGCCGGCCGCGTGGCCGACTTCTTCGAGCTGGCCGAGCTGATGTGCCTCGACGCGCTGGAGCGCAACGAATCCGCCGGCGGCCACTTCCGCGTCGAGTATCAGACGGCGGAAGGGGAAGCGAAGCGCAACGATGACGAGTACCTGTACGTCGCCGCCTGGCAGTACGCGGGCGAGAACGCGCAGCCGACCCTGCAGAAGGAGCCGCTGGTGTACGAGGAAGTGAAGCTGGCCACGAGGTCGTATAAATGAACCTGACACTCCATGTCTGGCGACAGGCCGCCCGCGCGACGGACGGCAAATTCGTCACCTACAAAGCCGAGAACATCTCACCCGAGGCGTCGTTCCTCGAGATGCTCGACGTCGTCAACGAGAGCCTCATCGCGAAGGGTGAGGATCCGATCCATTTCGAGCACGACTGCCGCGAAGGGATCTGCGGCTCGTGCGGGATGATGATCAACGGCACGGCGCACGGCCCCATCGGCGCGACCGCCACCTGCCAGCTCCACATGCGCCATTTCAACGACGGCGACGAGGTGACGATCGAGCCGTGGCGCGCGAAGGCGTTCCCCATCATCAAGGACCTGATCGTCGACCGCAGTGGCCTCGACAAGATCATCCAGGCCGGCGGCTACATCTCCGTCAACACCGGCAGCGCGATCGAGGCGAATTCGCTCCCGATCCCGAAGCCGGTGCAGGAGCAGGCGATGGACGCCGCGGAATGCATCCAGTGCGGCGCGTGCGTGGCGCAATGCCCGAACGGCGCGGCGCAGCTCTTCACCTCCGCCAAGATCTCGCACCTCGGCCTGCTGCCGCAGGGCCAGCCCGAGCGCTACTCGCGCGTGCTGAACATGGTGGAGACGATGGAGTCGATGTTCGGCTCCTGCACGATGTTCCGCGAGTGCGAGGCGGTCTGCCCGAAAGGCATTTCCACCGATTTCATCGCCCGCATGAACCGCGATTACATCGTGGCGAAGTTCAAGCGTTGATCCGATCGCGCGTGACGCCCGTAAACTGGGCGTCATGCGCAAGATCGCACTCCTCCTTCTCTTCTGCGCCGGCACGACTCTCCGCGCCGGCGACCTGATCTCCGACACGCAGGAGTTGACCGATCAGATCGGCGGACGCCCCACGGGATCGGCCGCATGCGCCCGCGCGGAGCAGTGGGCCGCGGCGAAGATGCGCGAGGCCGGCGTCGATTCGGTGAAGCTCGAGCCATACACGCTGCCGAATCTCTGGATCGATCGCGGCGCGACGGCGAGCGCGGTGGCGCCCGAGGCGTTTCCGATCCGCGTCGCGGCGGCGCCGCTGACCGTGGCCACGCCGGCGGGCGGCATCGAAGGGGAGCTCGTCGACTTCGGCGAGAACGGCGCGAATGTGCCGGAGGCGAAGGGGAAGATCGCGTTCGTCCACACGCCGCTGATGAAGAGCCTCGACGATCTCTTCGGCGACTACATGCGCATCAACGCGCTGCTCGATGCGGCGAAGAAAAGCGGCGTCGCGGCGATGCTGATCGAATCATCGCAGGCGCGCTCGCTCCTTTACCGCCATCCGATGTCGCTGGATGGCTCGATCACGCCGCTGCCGGTGGCGATCGTGGCGCGCGATCACGCGGAGCGCCTCGTGCGTCTGATGGCGAAGGGTGCCGTGCGCGTCCGTTTCGCGGCGGCGAACGAGGTGAAGCCGAACGTCGTCGCGCACAACGTCGTCGGCGAGATCCGCGGGACCGACAAGGCCGGCGAACTGGTGCTCTTCGGCGCGCATCTCGATTCCTGGGACCTCGGCACGGGCGCGCTCGACAACGGCATCAACTCCGCGACCGTGATCGACGTCGCGCGCTCGATCAAGGCGAGCGGCGTCCGGCCGCGCCGCACCATGCGCTTCATTCTCTTCACCGGCGAGGAGCAGGGGATGATCGGCTCACGCGCGTACGTGCGCGAGCACATGAGCGAGATGCCGAACGTCGCGCTGATGATGACGGCCGACATCGGCTCGGGGAAAGCGCTCGGTTACTTCCTCAACGGCCGGGAGGAGCTGCGCAAGGGCGCGGAAGCGGGCGGGTTGAAGGAGAACGCGCCGGATGCGCTCGACGGCACCGACAACTTCGACTTCATCCTCGCCGGCGTACCGAACCTCGTCGTGAACCAGGACCCGTCGCCGTACTTTGCCGAGTATCACGCCGAGTCCGACACGTTCGACAAAGTCGATCAGCCCCAGGCCCGCGAGAACGCCGCCGCCGAGTTGAAGGTGCTGACGTATTTCGCCAACGCCGACGAGAAGCTCCCGCAACAATCACGCGCCGAAGTCGGGAAGCTCCTCGTCGATCGTCAACTGGTTGACCAGATGAAAGCGTTCGCGCAGTGGGACGGGTGGGAGAAGGGGACGAGGTGGAAGTAGTTGCGGCGGAGTAGTTGGTAGTTAGTCTGAAGTCGCCGACCAACTACCAACTACTAACTACGTTACTTCACCTTCTTCTGCGCATCCTTCGCCATCTTCAAATGCTCCTGCAGCGTCGGCAGCGTCTTCGTGGCCCACGCTTTCAGGTCGGCGTCCTTGGCGCTCTTCGAGGCTTTCTCGAATTCCTTCACGTCGGTCTCGTGGTCTTTGACCATGTCGTCCATGTAGGCCTTGTCGAAGTCCTTGCCGTTCTTCGACGACATCGAGTCCATCGCCTTTTTCTGCTCGTCGTTCACGTCGCCGGGGAGGACGACGCCTTTGGTCGCGGCGAGCTGCTTCAGCTCGTCGTTGGCCTTCGAGTGATCGGTGACCATGCGGTTGCCGAAGGCCTTCACGTCGGCGTTCGTCGCTTTTGACGCCGCCATGTTGCCCATGTTGACTTCGGCCAGGCCGCCCTGCGCCGCCTTCGTCATGAAGTCGGTGTCGGCCGGATCCATGCTGCTGGTCGCGCCGGTCGTGCCCGTCATGCCGGTGGCCGCGGTGCTGCTCGTGCCGCTCGTGTCGTAAGTCGACGTCGTGCCCGATGTGTCACTCGCCGTCGTACTGGTGCTCGCTGTGTCGCTGTTGTAGGTCTCGTTCTTCTTGCAGGCGAGCGCTGCCGTGACGAGTAATGCCGCGAATAAGACTAACCAACGTTGTTTCATCGACTCCTCCAAAAATTGTTACGGGCCGCGCAAGAAGCGTGCATGAACTGCTCCAGCCGCCGGCGGGAGTATGATTGTGGCGGTCCGTAATTACAGAAATGTCCATCGAGGCGGAGCTGCAGTCCATTACTGCCGAGGCTGCGCGTGTGTTGCGCGTGCCGGTGGCGTTCGTCGGCCTGTTGAACGGCGACCACGAAACCGTCCGCGCGATGACCGGCTGGAACGTCCCATCGATCCCGTCGTTCGCCGTGCGCATCCGCGACGCGCGCGACGTCGTGATCATCGGCGATCCGGAGAGCGATCCGCGCCTCGCGCATCATCCGATGGTCACGGGCGAGCCGCACGTCGCGTTCTACGCCGGCGCTCCGATCGTCGACGCGTCGGGCGTCTTCCTCGGCGCGCTCTCCGTCCTCGACGGCAAGCCGCACGTCGTTACAGCCGAGCAGACCGCGCTGCTGCGCTCACTCGCAAGGCACGCCGCGCGCGAGCTCGCATTCGAGGAGGCGCTGCACGACAGCGACGAGCGCTTCCGCGATTTCTTCGAGCGCATCCCCGAGTTCGTGATGAGCCTCGGCGCCGACGGCAAGTTGATGCACGCCAATCAGTCGACGCTCGACGTCCTCGGCTTCACGCAGGAGGAGCTGACGCGGACGCCGCTCGTGCGCGTGATCGAGCCCGAGGCCCGCGACGCGTTCCGCCGCGCGTTCACCGAAGTCTTTTCCAGCGGCGAGCCGCAGACGGTGGAGACCGTGTTCGTCACCGCGACGGGGCACAAGCTCGACGTCGAAGGCTCGCTCTATCCGAAGCTGATCGACGGCACGCCGATGCTGGCCCGCGTGATCTTCCGCGACATCAGCGAGCGCAAGCAATTCGAGGCGGACCTCGGCAGCGCGCGCGATGCGGCGCTCGAGGCCGCGCGCCTCAAGACGCAGTTCCTGACCAACGTCAGTCACGAGATCCGGACGCCGATGAACGGCATCGTCGGCATGATCGATCTTCTGCTCGCCACGCCGATGGGGGCGGAGCAGCAGGACTTCGCGCACCAGGCGCGCGCCAGCGCCGAGCAGCTGCTGTCGATCGTCAACAACATCCTCTTCGTCTCACACCTCGAGGCGGGCGGCCTCACGCCGTCGAACGTCGACTTCGATCTCTCGCGCACGCTGCAGCGCATCGTCGAGGTGATGAAGATCGCGGCCCTCGGCAAAGACCTCGACGTCTCGCTCGTCTACGACTCGCACCTGCCGCCGATCATCCGCGGCAACCAGGCGCGCCTTCGCCAGATCGTGACGAACCTGCTGGAGAACGCGGTGAAGTTCACCGAGGAGGGGAAGGTCGTGCTGAGCGTGTCGCAGCAGACCGAGACCGACACGCATCGCGTGATCCGCTTCGAAGTCCGCGACACCGGGCCGGGCATCGCGGCGGAGGACCGGCTGCTGCTGTTCGAGCGCTTCTCGCAGATCGAGGCGTCATCGACGCGGCGCTTCGGCGGCGTGGGCCTCGGGTTGGCGACGGCGCGGCAGCTGGTCGAGACGCTCGGCGGCTTGATCGACGTCGATTCGACGCCGGGCATCGGCTCGACCTTCTGGTTCACCGTGCCGTTCGCGAAGCAGCTCGGCGCGCGGAAGCCGATCGCATCGTCCGATCTCGAGTTCCGCGGCAAGCGCGTGCTCCTCGTCGATCACTATCCGACCAGCCGGCAGATCGTGCGGCATTACCTCGAGACGACGTGGGAGATGCGCGTCGACTCCGCGGACACGGCGGCCGAGGTGCTGCTGGCGCTGCGGCGCGAGCTCGCGGCGGGCGATCCGTATCGCGTCGTGCTGTTCGATGCGATGCCGGACATGGAGCCGCTCGCGTTCGCGCGCGAGGTGCATGCGCGCGAGGACGTCTCGGGCACGAGCCTGATTTTTCTCGCCGCGAATTCGCGCGACGTGAACCAGGAGCGGCTGCGCGAGTCGGGTGTACACGCATTTGTGGCCAAGCCGGTCGGGCAGGGGGAGTTGTTCGATGCGCTGACGCTCGCGCTGGCGCACGATGCGATCCCGCTGTCGCGTGCCGCGGCGCAGCCGTACGACGCGCGGCCGGAGCCGGCGGTCGTATCCGCGGAGCAGCGGAAGTCGGTGCGCGTGCTGCTGGCCGAGGACAATTTTCTGAATCGCAAGCTGACGATGTCGCAGCTGGAGAAGCTCGGCTACGTCGCGGACTCCGTCGGCAACGGGAAGGAAGCGGTGGAGGCTGTGGCGCGCCAGTCGTACGGCATCGTCCTGATGGATTGCCAGATGCCGGTGATGGACGGCTACGAGGCGACAATCGAGATCCGCCGGCGCGAAGCCGGAGCGGATAAGCGGCGGCGCATCATCGCCATGACCGCCAACGCGCTGGAAGGCGATCGCGAGAAATGTCTCGCCGCGGGAATGGACGACTACCTCGCCAAGCCGACGCGTCACGAGGATCTGGAGAAGGCGCTCGCGCGGTACTTTGCCTAGCAGAACGGTGCTCGCGGGCACCAGCGGCGAAGCGCGTTGTTCGCCTTCGTCGCGTCGATCACGCCACCTTCTTTCTGCAGCTCGTCCGCGAGTGAGGTGAGGGCGGCCTTCGCCTGGTCGGAGCTGTTTTCCGCTCGATGGACCTGCGCGCGCAGCAACTGCGCCGCTGAGCCGTCGAGCGTGAGGTTGCGGCTCGCGAGTGCGGCGGCAAAGTGCGACCAGAGCTCCTGCTCGGCCGTGGTGAGGATGGGCATCGGCGTCGTGTCGGTCGCGGCCGCGATCGGCGGAACGGACTCCGACATCGTCGCCTGCGGGAGCGCCTCGCCCGGTTGCTGCGGCGCGGCGGCGGGAGGCAGCGCAGCGGGAGCAGGCGGCGGGCCTGCCTTCGGAGGAGGCGCCGTTGCGGCGGCTGCCGGCGGCGGCGTGGTCGCGGCAGGGGCGGCCTCCGGTTGCGGTGTCTGCGTCGCACATCCGGCGAGCAGGAGAAGGAGAACGATGGAAGTCTTCATGGTGCGAGTGCCTCCGCGAGCTTTTCGTAATCGTCGATCGTGTTGTACAGCTGCGCCGAAACGCGCAACAGGCGCTTCGGCGGATACGGCCACGGCATGATCGGCACTTCGATGTTCCGCGCGAAGAGCTCGTCCTGCAATGCAATCCAGTCGCCGTCGTTAAGCGGGATCGCGGCCATCGAGCCGAGCATGTCGTCGGGCGCCGGCTGGCCGACCTGCAGCCGCGCGCAGAGGAGGTCGCGCGCGCGCAGCACGAGCTCGTGATTGCGCCGCATGATCTCCTGCCAGCCGCCCTCGACGATCGTCGCCATGTAGCGGATGGCCTCGGCCGACGCGAGCCAGGCGCTCGGATCGAACGTTCCGGTCCAGTCGAACTCGAGATGGAAGCGGCTGCGATCGGTGCGCGTGGCGTTCGCGCCGTGGCTGATCGCGATCGGGCGCAGACCCATGCGGCGGTTCGAGCGCGCGTAGAGGAACGCGGCCCCTTTTGGCGCGCAGACCCACTTGTGCAGGTTTGCGGTGTAGTACGCGGCGCCGAGCTCGCGCAGATTCAGCGGCAACATGCCGGGGGCGTGCGCGCCGTCGACCAGTACGTCGATGTTGCGCGCGCGCAGCTCCGCGATCAGCCGTTGCACGGGAAGGATCAACGCCGTCTGGCTGACGACGTGGTCGATGAGCACGAGCCGCGTGCGCGCGGTGACTTTCTCCAGCACGCGCTCGATCACGACGTCGGGCGAGGCGATCGGGAACGGGATCTCCGCGACTACGACCTTCGCGCCTTCCAGGCCCGCAACGTAATCGAGCACGTTGCGCGAGGCGTTGTACTCCTGGTCGGTGACGAGCAGCTCGTCGTGCTGATCGAGGTCGAGCGAGCGGAGGACGGCATTGACGCCGGCCGTGGCATTCGGCACGAAGGCGAGGTTCTCCGGCTCCGCGCCGACGAATTGCGCGAGCTCGCCGCGCGCCGCATCGAGCAGCGGCTCCAGCTCGCGGACCATGAACCGTACCGGCTCGCGCTCCAGCTGCCGCCGGAACTCGTCCTGCTTCGCCAGTACGGCGATCGGCGTCGCACCGAACGAGCCGTGATTGAGGAAGGTGATGTTGGGATCGAGCAGCCAGAGATGCTTCACGCGGGGATCATACGAAGAGACAGGCCGATCCTTGCATTTTATGACGTCACGCCGTAATTTGATTCAACGTGAACAAACCGCCGAATTCACAGCCCCCCGCGTCTCGACCTCTGGCCGCGCACGTACAGGCCGCGATTGCGCGAACGATTCAGCCGAGGATGCCGCCGCAGCCGCTTGCGCCTGCAGCACGGCCGATGGCGCCGCACGTCCAGCGAGCCATCGCAGGGACTGCCCAGATGAAGGTGGGCCGCAATCCACGGTTGCCGATTCAGATGGCCGCCCCTGCGATCCAGGTGGTGCCGTTTCCCACGTATCTCTACCACGCAGCGCCAAAGAAAGTTGCGTGGAGCATCTATGACAATGGCCTCGAGCTTCGATCGGGACCTGTCGGCAACAAGTATCTGTGCATGTCCGGAAAGCTGGCCGGCGCGGTGACGCTGCAACACCTCTCGTCCGACATCGTTTTCCGGGTGGCGACGGCGACGCTCGATCGAACGAAATGGGAGTGCTCCGGAGCCGGCGAGGCGGAGTGGCGCGGGACAGAAACGATCCCCTCGGCCAATCTGGAGTGGCGACGGTACCTCGGCAGCGATCAGCAGAAGACGTTCGGCACGGACCAGACGCTGTTCGGGCCGCGCTAGCCGCTATCGCGGGCGATCTTCGGGCCGAAGATATTTGCCGACGTAGAGCATCGTGGCGACCCGGCGCAGGATCGGTTCTCCGTGGTGGACGCCTTCCGCGAAATCGCCGCCGGTCGCCCAATCCTCGACGGACCTCAGGAAATCCTTCGTCGAATGCGTCTCCCAATGCTGATTCTGCGCGCACTCATCGTACGGACCTCGGCAACTCTCATGAGTCTCGCAGTCCGCCCGCAGCGCGCTCAGGAATCGGTTGAACGACGTCTCATCTGTCACGCTTTGGAGCAGTTCGATCAGTGCATCCGCCATGGCTCCATCATGCCACGGCATCACGCCGGGATCATCGTGACCACGCGCGCGATCCCCTCCGCGAACACGTCCGGCCGCGTGAGCAGTGACACGACGAAGTAGCCGTCGTTCTCGAAATCGAAAAAGTAGCCGGGGTGGACGACGACGCCGATCTGCTCGATGAAGCGGAGGGCGAGCTCTTCGTCGGACTCGAGGCTCGGCACGCGCACGACTGCCGACCACCCGCCCTCCACCGGCAGGAGGCGCGCGCTCGGGGCGAGCTCGATGGCGCGCGTGAGGATGTCGAGGTTCTCGCGCGTGCGGATGCGGATGGCCTCGCGGATGCGCGGAGCGAGCTGCAGCAGCTCGGGCAGTGCGACCTGCACCGGCGTGGCGACGGAGAGGTAGTTGTCGGCGATCAGCTCGAGCGCGGCGATCGCATCGCGCGCGCCGGGGCCGCTGACGCGGATCCAGCCGAGCTTGAAGTGCGGCATGCCCGCCGATTTCGACAGGCCGCCGAGGGTGAAGGTGAGGACGTCGTCGCGCGAGAACGATTGGCCGTGACCGTAATCGAAGAACACCTCATCCGAAATGATCGGCAGGCCGAACGACGCGAGGTCGTCCTGCTCGTGCGGCGCGACGTACGAGCCGGTCGGGTTGTTCGGATTGACGACGACGATCGCGCGCGTGCGCGGCGTGATCGCGTGCGCGACGCGCGCGCGATCGATCTCCCAGCGGCGGTGGAACTCGAGCGGGAACGCGTGCAGCTCGATCAGCTCCAGCGACGCGAGGTGCTCGAGCAGCGGGTAGGTCGGCGTCGCGGTGAGGAGCGCGTCGCCGGGATCGGTGAGCAGCTTGAAGAGATACGCGTACGCCTCGCTGGTGCTGGCGGTGATGACGACGCTCTCCGGATCGCCGAGGGCTTCGCGCGCGGAGCGGATGCCGAGCGGGTCGGGGTCGTACGGGACACGCGCGGCGCGGGCGAAGATCTCGCTCAGCTCCTCGAGCGGATAGGCGATGCCGGCCTTCGTCGGATTCGACTCAGTGAGATCCAGGAGATTGCGGCGCGACTGCCGCGCCAGCGCGAGGCGATTCTGCGGAGCAGTCCAGTGCGCCCGGCGAGAGAACATGCTGCGCATCGTACTCGCGGGCCTGCTGCATCGTCTTCTCGGCCTCGGCGCAATCGCCTTTCGCCGCCAGCACGCGCGCGAGCGTGTCGAGCACGACGTACGCGTCGGGGCCTTTCTGCGCCACGGCCCTGCGCGCAAACGTCTCCGCTTCGTCGACGCGCTTCTCCTGCAGCAGCAGCCAGGCGATGTTGTTCAGCGCATCGCGCGAGTTCGCATCGAGCGTGAGCGCGTGGCGGAACGCATCCTCTGATTCCTTCCGATGGCCGAGCTGCATCTCGGCGTTGCCGAGGTTCGTCCAGGCGAGGGAGGAGTCGGGATGGGCAGCGAGGAGCTTGCGGTATTCGTTTGCGGCGGATGCGTAGTCGCCCTTGTCCTCGAGCGCGACGGCGGCGCGGATCGAGGCCGCGACCGGGTCGCCCGGATGGATCAGGATCGCGGCGTGACCGCCGCCGGCCCAGGCGTTTTCGAGCCGCGCGAAGGACGTCCAGCGCGGAGTGGCGTCGCCGAACTGCGTCCGGATCAGGCCGCGGTCGGGATCGATGCCGTCGACGACGATGTAATGGAAGAAGTCGAACGAGCGGCCGAACGTGTCGACCACCTTCAACATCAGGATGGCGGGATGGCCGTCACGCAGCTCGTTCTCGATCGTGGCGCGGTCGCCGGTGACGAGGCGCGCGTCGAAGCCTTTGCTGCGCGCGGCGATGAGCATGTCGACGGTGAGCACGCCGCCGCGCATCTTCGGCAGCGTCGCGTCCCACGTCTGCATCGACGTCGGATCGCCGTAGTGCTGAAGGATGGTGGAGAGCGAACCGGCGCCGCACGATTCGATGCCCCATTTCTGCATCGGCATGTCGGGGACGACCGTCGCGGTCGGGCCGGCGTGCTGCGAGCGCGGCGTGATGGTCACGCAGGCGGACAGCAGACAGCAGACAGCGGACAGCAGGAGGGGGGAAATGAGTCGGGCGAGCACGTGGCTCGCCCGATTCGTATACCGCGGTTGGTTCACGACAGCGCGATGACCAGAATCAGTGCAGCAAGAGCGCCGATGCCGACCCAGATCCACTCCTGCTTGGTCAGACCTGCGGTCTGCAGCTGGTCGAGGTTCTGGGCAAGCTGGTGAACGTCCTGCGGCGAGAGCTGGGCCAGACGCTGGTTGACCTGCGCCTGGGTGAACCCATGCTCGGCAAGCACCGTCGCCACCTGCTGATTGGCAGCGACGTCACGGATCAGAGCGAGATCCGCGGCCCGCGAGTCGAGGCTCTGATTCGCTGCGGTCTTCGACGGCATCGGACCCGCGAACGCCGGGACCGCCGCGATCGCGACGAGGAGAAACACAACAAACAACGATTTCTTCACGACAACCTCCTTAATTAGCGGCGCTCCCACGCGGACCGCCGATTCGTCAGAACGGATGAGCAAGAGGCAAGCCAGACGACAGGGGGCAGGGGACAGGGGGCAGGTCGCGGCGGGGCGTGAACTGCGCTGCCACCTGCCCCCGGCCCCCTGTCCCCTGCTATCTTGTCCCTTCCCATGATCCGCTTCGAAGACATCCTCGACAAGATCGAGAGCTACAAGCCGGATTACGACGAGGAACTGCTTCAGCGCGCGTACATCTTTTCGGCGCGGGAGCATCGGGGGCAGGTACGCAGCTCGGGCGAGCCGTACCTCGTGCATCCGCTCAACGTCGCGTACATCCTCGCGGACATGCATCTCGACGAGACGTCGATCGCCGTCGGGCTGCTGCACGACGTCCTCGAAGACACGCTGACGACGAAGGAAAAACTGCAGGAGACGTTCGGTCCCGACGTCGCGGAGCTGGTCGACGGCGTCACGAAAATTTCCCGTTACGCCTACGTCTCGAAGGAAGAGCAGCAGGCCGAGACGTTCCGGAAAATGCTCCTGGCGATGGTGGGCGACCTCCGCGTCGTGCTGGTGAAGCTCGCCGACCGCCTCCACAACATGCGCACGCTGCAGTTCCTCCCCGAGGAGCGGCGGCATGCGATCGCCAAAGAAACGCTCGAGATCTACGCGCCGATCGCCAACCGCCTCGGCATGGGCAAAGTGAAGGGCGAGCTCGAGGACCTCTCGCTGCAGTACCTCCATCCGCGCGAGTACGACGAGCTGTCGAAGACCGTGGCGGAAAAGCTGGCGGTGTCGGGCGACATCGTCGATCGCATCCGCACCACATTGATGGAGCGGCTGCGCGAGAACGGCATCGAGACCGACGTCTACGGCCGCGTCAAATCGATGTTCTCGATCTGGGCGAAGCTGCGGCGGCAGGAGACCGACATCGGCCAGGTCTACGACTACCTCGCGTTCCGCATCATCACCAGCTCGGTCAAGGATTGCTACGCAGCGCTCGGCTTCGTGCATCAGATGTGGCGTCCCGTCCCGGGGCGCATCAAGGACTACATCGCCATGCCGAAGCCGAACTTCTACCAGTCGCTGCACACGACGGTCGTGGCGGAGAAGGGGCAGCCGTTCGAGGTGCAGATCCGGACGCGCGAAATGGACCTGATCGCCGAGCAGGGCATCGCCGCGCACTGGAAATACAAGGAAGGGCGCGTCGGCGCGAAGGAAGACGACAAGCACTTCCTCTGGCTGCGGCAGCTCGTCGAGCAGCAGCAGGAGATCAAGGACCCGCGGCTCTTCCTCCACTCGCTGAAGATCGATCTCTATCCCGACGAGGTCTACACCTTCACGCCGAAGGGCGACGTCTTCGCCTTCCCGCGCGGCGCGACGCCGCTCGATTTCGCGTATCGCATTCACACCGACGTCGGGCACAAATGCGTCGGCGCGCGGGTCAACGGGAAGCTGGTGCCGCTGCGGACGGTGCTGAAGAACGGCGACATCGTCGAGATCCTCAGCGGCGCGACGCAGACGCCGAGCCGCGAGTGGCTGAACATCGCCGTCACCTCGCGCGCGCGGCACAAGATCCGGCACTGGCTCAACACGGAGCAGAAACATCGCTCGATCGAGGTCGGCCGGAAGCTGATCGAGAAAGAAGCGAAGCGCTACAAGGTGCAGTGGCGGAAGCTCGTCGCGGAGAACGCGCTCGACGGCGTGCTGTCGGAGCACGGGCTCGCGCGGCTCGATGAGCTGTACGCCGACGTCGGCTACGGGAAGGTGTCGGCGCGGTCGGTGGTGGAGCGCTTCGCGACGGACGAGCAGAAGGAAAAGCCGCTGGCCGAGCCGGGCGTGCTGCAGCAGGCCGTGCGGAAGATTTTTCCGTTCACCTCGTCATCGCAGGCGATCAAGGTCCGCGGCTACGACGACCTGCTCACGTACCTCGCGAAGTGCTGCAACCCGCTGCCGGGCGAGCCGATCGTCGGTTTCGTGACGCGCGGCAAAGGGGTGGCGGTGCACAGCGCGAACTGCCCGAACGTCAAGAACCTGATGTTCAACCCCGACCGCGAGATCGAAGTCGAGTGGGCCGATCAGCGGCAGAGCCAGTTCCAGGTCGAGCTGGAGGTCGTTGCGGAGGACCGCCAGGGAATCCTGGCGCGCGTGATCTCGACGATCTCGAATCTGAAGACGAACATCCGGCATCTGGAGACGCGGACGGGGGAGGGGCGGGCGACGATCGAGCTGAGTCTCGAGATCGCCGACCTCAAGCACCTGGAGAAGGTGACGAAGTCGATTGCGGTGGTGGATGGGGTGACGCGGGTGGAGCGGCGCTACAACACCGGGCGGCACGCCACGGCCTGAAGTGCTGAGTGCTGGGTGCTGGGTGCTGAGTCAGTTACGCCCGACGCAGCACTCAGGACCCAGCACTCAGCACCGTGGTGCTAGCGGGCGGCCTTCTGGATCTTGCCCGTACGAATGCAGCGGGTGCAGACCTGCATGCGGCGGACGGCGCTGCCCAGCTTGACGCGGACGCGCTGGAGATTCGGCATCCAGCGGCGGCTCGACACGTTGTGGGCGTGGCTGACCCGGTTGCCGAACACCGGGGTCTTACCGCAGACTTCACACATCTTGGCCATCGGAAAACTCCTCAAATAACGGAAAGGCGTGGATTGTAACCGTGCTCTGATTCCTGTGCAACCACGAACCGGGCTCGATACGGGCAAATGTTCGTGATCGCACCACTTATCTAATTCCGGTAGAGTTGACACCGCCATTTAAACGTTGTAATTTCGGTCCACCTTTCAAAACTCCGGAGCCAGCGAGAAGTGAGTGAGATGGATGGGGTGAGCGGTGTTCTTCTCAAAGAGCAAAAATGTCGTCGGCCTTGATATTGGCTCCTCAGCAATCAAACTTGTCGAGCTGAAGGAGAAAAAAGGCGGACAGTTCTCGCTCGTCAAGCTTGGTATCGAGCGGCTGTCCCCCGAGGCCATCGTCGACGGATCCATCATGGACTCGTCCATGGTGGTCGAGACGATCCAGCGGCTCAACGCCGAGCAGAGCGTCAAGAATTCCAATTACGCCACCTCCCTTTCGGGGCATTCGGTGATCATCAAAAAGATCAGCCTGCCCTCGATGTCGCCGGAGGAACTGGCTGAGTCGATCCAGTGGGAAGCCGAGCAGTACATCCCCTTCGACATCAACGACGTCAACCTCGATTACGTGCCGCTGACCCAGCCGGGAACGGGCGACAACGTCGAGGTCATCCTCGTCGCCGTGAAGAAAGAAAAGATCAACGACTACACGTCGGTGATCAGCCAGACGGGGAAGATGCCGGTGCTGGTCGACGTCGACGCGTTCGCCCTCCAGAACGCGTACGAGATGAACAACGACATCGAGGAGGGGAAGGTCCTGGCGCTCTGCAACGTCGGCGCGTCGGTGACCAACGTGAACGTGCTGTCGGGCGGCCAGTCGTTGTTCTGGCGCGACATCACCTTCGGCGGCAACCAGTACACCGACGCGATCCAGCGCGAGCTCTCCCTCTCGTTCGAGCAGGCCGAGGAGCTCAAGCGCGGCAACGCGGTGGCCGACTACACCATTCAGCAGGTGATCCCCATCCTCAACTCGGTCTCGGAGGATTTCGCGGGCGAGCTGCGCAAGACGCTCGACTTTTTCACCGCGACCTCGGGCGCCGACCGCGTGGACGAGATCGTGCTCGCCGGCGGCGGCTCGGGAGTGCTGAACCTCGACGCCATCCTGCGCGACAAGTTCGGCATCCCGGTCTCGATCATGGACCCGTTCCGTCGTATCACCGTTGACGAGAGTCAATTCAACCCCGAGGAGCTGGCCGAGATTGCTCCGAGTATGGCGATCGCTGTGGGCCTCGCCATCCGGAGGGTGGGGGACGCTTGATCAAGATCAACTTAGTGCGGGAAGGGCGTGCGGTTCGCGGCGGTGGCGCCGCGCCGGTCATGGCTCCGTCCATGGCAGCTGCCCAGGCTTCGGCCGCCGCCAACATCAACAACTACATCGTCATCGCTCTCGTCGTCCTGGGAGCGGTCGGTGCCGGCGCATGGTGGTTCATCATGAGCGGCAAGCTCAAGGACCGGCAGGAACAGGTCGTGAGCAAACAGGCCGAGGCCCAGAAGCTCGAGGCGATCATCAAGGACGTCGAGGCGTATCAGAAGCGGAAGGACAACCTTCAGAAGCGCATCGATCTGATCAACCAGCTCAAGCAGAACCAGAAGGGGCCGGTGCGGGTGATGGACCGCATCAGCCAGGACCTGCCGGACCTCGTCTGGCTCGATCGCATGACGCTGGGCGGCGGGGCCGTTTCGCTGGCCGGCCGCGGACTCAATCCGAACGCGATCGCGAACTTCATCGACAACGTCAAGAACGACCCGATGTTCGAGGAGCCGGAAGTCGGTTCGGTCGCGCTGGTCAGCGGATCGCCGCTCGTCTACTCCTTCGACATGTCGTTCCATTTCACGTATGCGCCGAAGCCGGAAGCGGCCGGAACGCCGGGAGCCACCACCACCGGCGGGGCCACGACGACGGCCGGCGGGGCAACAACCACGGCAGGCGCTGTGCCGGGCGGCAGGAAGCCGTAGGAGGAGTCGATGGCAACGCTCACACTGGATGACAAACCTTGGTGGGTCGGCGTGATCGTCGGCGTCGTCCTCATGGCCGCCATCCTCTACGGCGTGCAGGCGTACCTGATCAAGCCGATCGAAGACGACATCGCGGCGGCGGAATCTAAGATCGCCGAGCTGGACAAGAAGATCGAACAGGGACGGGCGGCGGAGCGGAAGCTCCCGCAGTTCCGTGAAGAAGTGAAGCGCCTCGAGCTCGAGCTCGAGAAGCTGCGCCGCATCCTCCCGTCGACGCGCAACACCGAAGAGATCATCAAGAAGATCAAGTCGCTCGTCGATCAGGGCGACTTCAACCTCCGCCGTCTCGCGTTCCCCCGGCTGGGCGGCGCGGCGCAGGGCGAGCCGTACGCCGAGTGGCCGATCAGCATCGCGGTCGACGGCGGGTACCACAACCTCGCGCAGCTCTTCAACCGGCTGAGCAACTTCTCGCGCATCATCAATGTGGAGCAGGTGAACATCACCGCTCTGCCGGCGCAGACCGAGAAGACGATCGCCGTCGATTTCGTGGCCAAGACCTTCGTTTACGTCGAGCCGCCCGAAGCACCGAAGACGGCGAAGCCGGGTGGGAAATGAACGCAATGATGAAGAGACTCCGCTTCGCTCTCCCGCTCGCGCTCGTGACGTTCGCGGCCGTGGCGACGCTCGTCGCGCAGACGAAGCCGGGAGCGCCTCCCGCGACCGGCACGACTGCGACCGCGACGACGGCCACCTCCGGCACGACCGCGACCTCCGGCACGTCCAACGTGCAGCAGAGCCTGCAGGAAATCCTCGAGGAGCCGGCCACCGGCGAGACGTATCACTACGATCCGCAGGGCCGCCGCGATCCGTTCCGCTCGCTCGTCGGTCCCGCGCCGAAGCTGCAGGCCGGCTCGCGCCCGCCTGGCCCGGCCGGGTTCCTCATCGACGAGATGAAGCTGCAGGGCGTGATCAAAACCAAGCAGGGGCCCGTCGGCATGATCAACGGGCCGGACAACAAAGGTTATCTCGTACACGTCGGCGACAAAGTCCTCGATGGGGAAGTGATTCGCGTTACCCCCTCCTCCGTTGTGTTCCGGCAGGAGGTCAATGATCCGACTCGAATCGAGCGCTACCGCGAGGTGGTCAAAGACCTCTCGCCCGAGCCGGCGAAGAAGTAGGTCGGGCGAACGGTCACAGGGGCTGCGTGGAGGGTGAGATGGTGAAGGTGGGACGTATGAGAAGAGCGAACCGATTCCTGCTGATGGCGGGCATCCTCGCGGTCGTCGCGAGCGGTGCCGATGCCTCGCTGTGGCACCACAAGAAGGATGCGCCTTCGTCCGCGGCGGCTGACGCGAAAGCGGTCAATGCCGATCCGGCGGCGATGTCGTTGACTTCGGTCGACCTCGACGGAACGCACGTCGTGCTGCACACCACCGGCACGCCGGCGTATACCTCGTACAGTCCGTCTCCTGACGTCTTCGTCGTCGATCTCTCCTCGACCGGCAAGGCCGCCGACCTGAAGATGCCGGCGGCGTATCCGAACGGCCTCGCCTCGGTCACGGCCGAGAATGCCGTCGAGATGGGGACCCGCCTGACGCGCGTGACGTTCCGCCTGACCCAGCCGATGAATCCCACCGCTTCGGCCGGCGACAACGCGGTCGTCGTCACGCTCCCCGCGATGGAAGCGGCGAAGATCGAACAGCCTGCACCGGCGCCGATGACCTCCGCCCCCGTGCCGGAGCAGGTCGCCGCGAAGCCGGCCGACACTCCCGCGGAGCCTCCGCACGTCGAGCCGCTTGCCGAGCCGATTGCCGAGCCGGCCGTCAAGTCGATGCCGCTCGAGCCGGCGCCCGTCGTCACCAGCGAGACGCTCCCGCTCCCGAAAGCAAAGAAACTGAAGGATGTCGCGACCCAGGGGTCGGCCATCCGCATCACCGGCGACGGCGAGCTGACGTACAAGGCCTTCCAGCTCACCGGACCCAATCGCGTCGTCCTCGACATCAGCGGCGTGCGCAACGCCGTGGCCAGGAAGAACATCGCGGTGAACGACTCGGTCGTGAAGCGCGTCCGCATCGGGCAGTTCTCGCCCGACGTGATCCGCGTCGTCATGGACCTCGATTCGAAGACCAGCTACGACGTCGCGCGGCAGGGCGAGAGCCTCGTCGTGACGTTCGGCGGCGCCGCGGCTCCGGCCGCGCCGCAGGTGATCGCGCAGGCGACACCGCCGCCGCCCGCACCGAAGATCGAGACCCCCGCGCCGACGCCGGCGCAGGTCCCGGTGATCGCCGAGAACGCGCCGACCTGGAAGATGCCGGAGCGCGCGTCGAAGGGCGCGAAGTCGGTCATCACCGCTCCCGCGCAGTCCGCTCCCGCTCCGACGACCAAGCGCACCACGCGCAACCTGACCGCGCCGGCAAGCGGCAGCGGCGCCGCGGCGTCGGCCAATCCGGGCGCCACGGTCGGCACCGGGGAAGACGTTTTCAACGATCAACAGACCACGCCGAGCGGCGGCCGTGAGGCGGTGCTCAACAGCAGCGCCATCACCACCGCCGGCGGACGGACGCTCAGCGCGGGCGGCCGCGTCTACACCGGCGAGCCGATCTCGCTGAACCTCAAAGATGCAGACATGAAGGATGTGCTGCGGACGTTCGCCCAGCTGACCGGGTTGAACATCGCGGTCGATCCGGGTGTCGGCGGCGTCGTCACCGTCGATTTCGTCGACGTTCCGTGGGACCAGGCACTCGACCTGATCCTGCGCCAGAACGGACTGACCTACGTGCTCGAGGGCAACGTGATGCGCGTCGGCACGGTCGACCGCCTCGCGGCCGAGACCGCGGCGACGCGGCGCCTGGCGGAAGAAGAGCGGCTCAACGTACCGCTGCAGACCGTCAGCTTCCTGCTCTCGTACGCGAAGGCGACGGAAGTGTCGGGCCTCCTCCGCGAGATCGCCTCGCCGCGCGCCCGCATCATCGTCGACGCACGCACCAACCAGCTGATCATCAGCGAGATCCCGCAGTACCTCCAGCTGATGCGCAACCTGATCGACTCCATCGACGTGCCGACCAAGCAGGTCGTGATCGAAGCGCGCATCGTGGAGACGACGAAGAACTTCCTGCAGCAGTACGGCTTCAACTGGGGCTTCCGCGGCTCGCTCGATCCGGCGCTCGGCACCGGGACGGGACTCATCTTCCCGAACCGCGTCGGCATCGTCGGCGGCCCGTTTGATTTCGGTCAGGGCAACCCGGTCCTGCAGCTCACGCTCAGCGACGTCCTCGGCTCCTTCAACCTCGACCTCGCGCTCAACGCCGCGGAGTCGGAAGGTCTGGTCAAGGTCGTCTCGGCGCCGAAGGTGACGACGCAGAACAACACGCCGGCGGAAATCCAGAGCGGCTTCCAGATCCCGTACCAGACGCGCGTCAACTTCACCACGACCGTCACGTACGTCGACGCGACGCTGCGCCTTTCCGTCACTCCGCAGATCACCGAAGCCGGCACGATCATCATGGACATCCAGGTTCAGAAGAACGAGCCGGCCACCGGTCTCGCGGTCGAGGGGGGAGCGGGTACGCCTCTGTCGACGCGCCAGGCCAGGACCAAGCTGATGGTGCGCGACGGCGGCACGTCCGTCATCGCCGGCATCTATCAGACGAAGGAAAATACGGCGCAGAGCCGCCTGCCGTTCCTGCATCAGATTCCGGTGATCGGCAATCTGTTCAAAGAGCACAACATCTCGTCGACGCACGACGAGCTTCTGATCTTCATAACGCCGCGCATCGTGCGCTCCTGATGCGGCGTGGGTAAGGGGCTGGAGGACGTATGAAGAGACTTTCGAAATCGTGGATCGCTGCTGCCGTCGCGGCATTTGCCATCTTCGGATGCAGCGGCGACATCAACCGGAACACTTCGCCGATCGACCTGGTAGTGACGAACTCCCAGAACCTCAACCAGATCGATCTCGAGCCCAACGCCGCGAACTGCAATCAGAGCATCGGTACGATCCTGATGCAGGCGATCGTGAAGAGCACCAGCGGGGACAACCGCTTCAACGACGTGCGGATCACGAGCTATCGCGTCTCGTACATCCGCACCGACGGCGGCCATGCGGTTCCGGCCGCCTTCGTCCGCGCGATGGATACGCTGATCACCGCGAACGGCGGGAGCACCGGGCTGTCGAACTTCCTCGTATTCGAGGGCGACGCCCTCAATCAGGCGCCCTTCGCTTCGCTGCTGCCGATCAACGGCGGACGCGATCCCGAGACCGGACGCCCGCTCGTCAAGATGGATGTCATCGTCGAAGTCTTCGGACAGACGCTGGCCGGTGAGAAAGTCTCCGGCAGCACGCGCTTTCCGATCGACTTCTGTTACCACTGCCAGGGTTGCTTCTAGCGGGAGGCGGACGTGAAAACCATGAGACAACAGAAATACCTGTTCGCACTGCTGATGCTGCTGGCGGTGTTTGCAGCCTGTAAAGGCGAGTCTCCGACCGCCCCTCCGACGACCTCCACCTCGGGCAACGGCGGCGGTACGCCGGTCACCGGCGCGACCGTCACGCTGACGGCATCGCCGGCGACGGCGCTGGTCAGCACGCCGAGCGTGATCACGGCGACGGTGACGCAGAACAACCAGCCGGTGCCGAACGGCACGGCGGTCGAGTTCACCACCGACTTCGGTTCGTTCAGCGAGACCGGTGAGAAGAGCGCCCTCCGGACGACGACGAACGGCGTCGCCACCGTCACCCTGACCTCCTCTACCGCCGGCAAGGCGACGATTCAGGCCGTCGTCAACAACGTCTCGAAGACGACGAGCGTGACGTTCAACGTGCAGGCGCCACCGACCTGTCCGCCGGACTGCGGAATCGTCGTTCCGACCATCACCGGCATCAACCCCGCGTTCGGCTCGCCGGGCGGCGGCGAGACCGTCACCATCACCGGCTCGAACCTCAAGGGCCCGGTCCGCGTCTTCTTCGACTTCGGCGCCGGCACGACGCCGAAAGAAGCCTTCGTCGTATCGGCGACGGAGAGCCAGATCGTCGTCACCTCGCCGCCGGTCGATCTCGGCGCCGGCCAGACCAAGAACGCCACGATCATCGTGGTCACGCAGGCCGGAACGGCCAGCGAAGTCCGCGTGCCGGCTCCCTCGCCGTTTGTCTATCAGGCCGCGGTGCTGACGCCGATCATTTCGACCGTCAGCCCTGATTCCGGTCCGATCGACGGCGGCACGCGCATCACGATCTTCGGCAGCGGCTTCCAGGCGCCTGTCCAGGTCTCGTTCGCGCCCGGCGCGAGCGCCGGCGCGCAGGGATGGACCGCGATCCAGGTCGTGAGCGTCCGCTTCGACCAGATCGTCGCCATCACCCCCGCCGCCCGCGACGTCAACCCGACCGGCTCGGGCGTGCTGACGGGCCCGGTCGATCTCCGCGTCCGCAACATCAACTCGAACACCGAAGCGGTGAAGGGCGTCGCCTTCCAGTACAAGCAGAAGATGCAGATCACCAGCATCTCGCCGACCGTCGGCACCTCGCTCGGCGGTACGGAGATCCGCATCGATGGCATCGGCTTCAACGATCCGGTGACCGTCGATCTGATCAGCGCCGCGCCTCCGACGGTCGTACGCGCTCAGGTCATTCGCGTGAGCGCCACCGAAATCGTCGCCAGGACGGGAGCGCTGGCCAGTCCCTGCCTCGATCTGGTTACCACGGTGACGGTGACGAACGTCGACAACGGTGACGTCGGCAGCTCGGCATCGCCGCAGATCTTCACCTACGTCGCCGTTCCGCCGTCGATCACTTCGATCGTGTTCAGCGGCACGCCGCCGCTGACCGCCGGCAGTGCGCTGACCGTCTCCGTGCTGAACCCGGGCGTCGGTCTGCTCGGCACCGGCGCGATTTCCTTCAGCATCGGCGACAAGGCCGCATCGACCAGTCCCTCGATCATCAGCACGGGCACCGGTACGCAGACATTCAGCGTCGTGGTTCCTCCGAATCTCACGTTCCCGACGGTTGCCTGTACGGCGAGCGGAGTCGCGGGCACGCAGTTCGGCCCGGCGTCGTTCCCGATCACGTTCACCAACACGACCACCAACTGTCCCGCCAGCGGCGTCACTCCGCTGATCCAGCCGCCGGGCCCGAACAACTGCGTCGTGCCGCCTCCGGTCGCGACCGTCGTTCCTGCCGCCGGATGTGCGGCCGCCGGCAATGTCGTTGCTGCCGGTTCGGTCACCGGAACGACCACGATCACGATCGGCAACAGCGGTGGAGCAGCGTTGAACGTCGGTGCCCCGAGCATCTCCGGCCCGAACTCGGCGGAGTTCACTATTTCGCCCAACACGGCGCAGGCCATCCCCGGCGGTGGCGGAGCGGTCTCCTACACCGTCACGTTCGATCCGGCGTCCACGGGAGCGAAGAGCGCGAACGTGACGTTCTCGACGAACGATCCGGCGCGGCCGACGATCACCGTCTGTCTCACCGGTAACGGAACTTAATGGGCAAGCGTTTCTGACATACCATTCATGACCGCCCCCTGACGAAGGGGGCGGTCGCATCTGAAGCGATTGGGACCATGGCACAACCGGTAAGCAATCCGAAGATCGAGGAGCTCCGGTTTCGGCTCAAGACCGATCCGAAGAGCCGCATCTTCTATCCGCTCGCCGAGGAGCTGCGGAAGGTGTCGCAGTTCGCCGAGGCGGAGCAGGTGCTGCGCACCGGCCTCAACACGCATCCCACCTATCTCTCCGCGTGGGTGAGCCTCGGCCGCGTCCTGCGCGACGTCGGCCGGAACGACCAGGCGGCCGAGGCGCTGAACAAAGCGCTGCAGCTCGATCCCGGCAACGTCGTCGCCGCGCGCATCCTCGCCGACGCCTATCTCGCCCTCGGCGAGAAGGTCGAGGCCATCAAGAAGTACAAGCTGGTCCACGCGCTCCTGCCGTCGGACCAGGAGCTCGAGGCGACCATCGAGCGGCTGGAGCTGGAGCTGCATCCGCCCGCGCCCGCGCCGATCGAGCCGGTCGCGATTCCGGAAGCGGCTCCCGAACAGCCGCCCGTGCTCGACGAGACGCCGTGGGCCAGCGAGCCTGAGCCCGAACCGGACGTCTTCGCGGAAGCGGAGGCGGAGGTCGCGCACGAGCAGGAAGTCGAACAGGAGACCGGCGACGCCGAGCCGATGTCGGCCGCGCACGCGGAAAGCCCGTTCGAAGAGCCGGCCGCGGATGCCGGCTACGGCGCCGACGCATTCTCCATCGAGCAGCCCGAGACGATGCACATCGAGGAGGCGCCGCTGGCCGCGGAAGTGCCGGCGGACATCTTTGCCACCGCGTCCGAGCTTCCGGCGCCGTCGCCGGATGATTTCTCGAAGACGATCACGATGGCCGACCTCTACGCGAAGCAGGGGCTGGTCGACGAAGCGCGCGACATCTACGAAGACATCCTCCTGCGCGACCCGAACAACGACGAAGTCCGCGCCCGCATGGACGCCTTAAACCCTTCGCCCCCGCAGGGGGAGAAGGTGCCGCAGGCGGATGAGGGGGCAGTGTTTACAAGTCAATCATCAACCACCACCATCGCCCGCCTCGAAGGCTGGCTTGCCAAGGTAGCGAGGAGAGAGAGTGGCGGCATTTAGGCAAGTGCTTTCCGGCATTCGCGATCGCGTCGAAGGGACGCTGGCCGTCAGCCTGATCGGTCTGGACGGCATCGCCATCGACACCGTCAATCACGGCCACGTACCGCTCGACGTCCTCGGCGCCGAGTTCGGAGGCTTCATCAAGTCGGTCCGTCCGAACGCGGAGCTCGACACCGGAGAAGTGCTACAGTTCTCCCTGGTCACGGAGAAATACATCACGTTCCTGTCCGCCGTCACGCCGGAATACTTCATCCTCCTCGTGCTTCAGCCGGACGGCAATTACGGGCGCGCACGTTTCGAGCTTTCGAAGGCGAAGAACCTCCTTCGTGACGAATTGATCTGAGGGGCATCAATTGAATCTGAAGGAAATCCTCGAGCTCATCGACAAGGTCGCCGACCGCGGCATCGCCGGCGTGGAGATCGAACAGGCCGGCACGAAGGTGCGCATCGAAGGGAAGACCACGCAGCCGCAGGTCATCCACTCGTTCGTCGGCAGCGACTCCCGCTCCGACGCGCAGCTGATGCCGTCCATCCCCATGCACGCGCTTCCGCCGGCGCAACAGCAGGCGGAGAAACCGGCCGCCGCCGCGGTGCCGTCCAACCTGCACATCCTCACCTCGCCGATCGTCGGCACGTTCTACAGCGCTCCGTCGCCCGATGCCGACCAGTTCGTGCGCGTCGGCGATCGCGTGAAGAAAGGGCAGGTCCTCTGCATCATCGAGGCGATGAAGCTGATGAACGAGATCGAGTCGGACGCCGACGGCGTGGTCCGCGAGATCTATCCGCAGAACGCGCAGGCCGTCGAATTCGGCGAGCCGCTCTTCGGCATCGAGGCTTGACCTGCCGATGATCTCGAAAGTCCTGATCGCCAACCGCGGCGAGATCGCCCTTCGCATCATCCTCGCGTGCAAGGAGATGGGCATCAAGACGGTGGCCGTCCATTCGATGGCCGACCGCGACGCGCTCCACGTCCGTTATGCCGATGACGACGTCTGCATCGGTCCCGCCGCATCGAAGCAGTCGTACCTCAACATGTCGAGCATCATCTCCGCCGCGGAGATCACGGGCGCCGACGCCATCCATCCCGGCTACGGTTTCCTCGCGGAGAACGCTACGTTCGCCGAGATCGTCGGCGAGTGCCGCATCACGTTCATCGGCCCGTCGCCCGATTCGATCCGCCGCATGGGCGACAAGGCGAAGGCGCGCGAGACGGCGAAGGCCGCCGGCGTGCCGATCCTCCCCGGCAGCGACGGTCCGCTCACCTCGCTCGACGAAGCGCGCGAGGTCGCGCAGTCGATCGGCTACCCCGTCATCCTCAAGGCCTCGGCCGGCGGCGGCGGACGCGGCATGCGCATCTGCGGCGACGAGAACGACCTGCAGTCGGCGTACGAGACGGCGCGCAACGAAGCGGAGCGCGCGTTCGGCGTGGCCGACGTCTATCTCGAGAAATACCTCGAGCACCCGCGGCACATCGAGATCCAGGTCTTCGGCGACACGCACGGCCGCATCGTCGCGCTGGGCGAGCGCGATTGCTCCATCCAGCGCCGCCACCAGAAACTGCTCGAGGAGTCGCCGTCGCCCGCGATCACGGACGAGATCCGCGCGCGGATGAGCGAAGCGGCGATCAAGCTCTGCCAGGCCGTCAACTACGTCAACGCCGGCACGATCGAGTTCCTCTTCCAGGACGGCGAGTTCTATTTCATGGAGATGAACACCCGCATCCAGGTCGAGCATCCGGTGACCGAAGAGGTGACCGGCATCGACCTGGTGAAAGAGCAGATCCGCGTCGCCGGCGGCGAGCACCTCACCGTGCCCGAAGGGACCTTCCGACTGCGCGGACACGCCATGGAGTTCCGCATCAACGCCGAGGATCCGGTGACGTTCGCGCCGCACCCGGGGAAGATCAAGGAGTTCCATCTGCCGGGCGGCCCCGGCGTGCGCGTCGACACCGCCGCGTATCGCGACTACGTCATCCCGCCGCACTACGACTCGCTGATCGCCAAGCTGATCGTCCGCGGAAAAGACCGCGCCGAGACGCTGGCCCGCGCCCGCCGCGCCCTCGAGCAGTTCGTCATCGAAGGGGTGAAGACCTCCATCCCGCTGCACCGCCAGATCGTCGCCAACGAGAAGTTCATCGCCGGCGACTTCTCGACGAAGTTCATGGAAACCTTCCTGCGGGGATAGCTCACTGGCATTTTGCGGCCGAGGTGTTTCCGTAGCCCGGGATGCTGATCGTCACGAAGACGCATGTGCAGTTGTGCGTGACCTGCGTGACGAAGTAGCCGTTGCAGATCTTCTCGAACTCCTGCGTCTGGAAGCCGTTGCAGGCGTCGACGTACCACGCTCCGCCGCCGTCGACCGCATAGCTCGCCGTCCCCGGCACGTCGCCGCCGTCTTTGTCGGAACAAGTCCCCTGCATCGGCGTCGGAGCGGGGATTCCGATCGCCTGGTTCACGGCAACGGGATGATCCGGAACTGGAGCGTTCGCGGCGAGCAGTGAAATGAGCATTGCCATCGTATGAAGAGAAACCATGTCGATCTCCTTTCAGCCTGAAAACATAAGGCAATACATAAGCAAATATTACGCCGGATGCGGCTGGCTCGCCTTCGCTCCGAAATTCCGTTACCCTCCTCGCGGCTTCAATACAGCACATGAAGATCTACCTCGTGGGATTCATGGGGGCGGGAAAGACCACCGTCGGGCGCGAGCTTGCCGCGCGCGTCGAGGTGCCGTTCTTCGATCTCGATGACCTGATCCAGTCGGCGGAGAAGATGTCGATCAAGGACATCTTTGCGCAGCACGGCGAGCCGTACTTCCGGAAGCGCGAGCGTGACCTCCTCCGCTCAACGCGCAACCTCGAGGTCGCGGTCGTCGCCACCGGCGGCGGCACGTTCACCTTCGACGAGAACATCCAGTTCATCCAGTCCGAGGGGCTGTCGGTGTACCTCTCGGCGCCGTACACGCTGCTGCGCAGCCGGATCAACGACAAGGCGGGTGAGCGGCCGCTGTTCCGCGACGATCTCTCCACGCACGAGCTCTACGCGAACCGCATCAAGTTCTACCGGATGTCGGACGTGACGATCGAAGTGCGCGAGGACGAGACGCCGGCGGAGATCGTGGAGCGCCTGCTGCTCGAGCTGCCGAAGTCGTTCCACGAATCGACGCGGACGCCCAACCGGAGGCACGCGTGAGGGCGCTGGTCGTCAGCGATCTGCACTCGAACGCGGAGGCGCTCCGCGCGGTCCTCGCGCGCGTCCGCCGCAAGAAGTTCGACCACATCTTCTGCCTCGGCGACTTCGTCGGCTACGGCGCGCAACCGAACCAGGTGCTCGACACGATGCGGATGTTCAAAGGGGCGAAGAAGATCTACATCCGCGGCAATCACGACCGCGTCGCGGCGGGACTCGACGACGCCGAGGGCTTCAACGCCGCGGCCAAGCACGCCGCCATCTGGACGCGCGACCATCTCAGCCCCGCCAACCGCCGCTTCCTGCGCGACCTCCCGCTCGGTCCGACCACGCGCGGCGACGTGCAGCTCTGCCACGGCTCGCCGCACGACGAGGACGAATACGTCTTCAACGGACATCACGCCGCGACCGTCTTCGGCAACAGCGACGCGCGCTTCATCCTCTACGGACACACGCACATGCCTGTGATCTTCGCCCTCGACGGCAACGGCTACGTCGAAGGGGCCGCCATCCGCGGCGACGCGACGCTCCGCCTCTCCGCCGGCTACCGCTACCTGATCAATCCCGGCTCCGTAGGCCAGCCCCGCGACCGCAACCCCGAGGCCTCGTTCGCGATCTTCGACTCAAAGGCGCTGACGGTCCAGTTCTTCCGCGTCCCCTACGACATCAAGAAGACCCAGACCTCGATCCTCGGCGCGGGACTGCCACGCATCCTGGCGGACCGATTGGCGATCGGCACCTGAGCCGGCCCCCCGCTAACTGTCCCCTGCCCCCTACACCCCTGTCCTCATTCGAGGAACCGCGCAACCGGCACGCGAAGCTAAGTCATTGAAAACTCAGCGAGGAATACTCATCCGGGAATGGCACGTGGCCCGCTTCAGGTAGGCACAGCTGGCAGGGAGAACCCAATGCGAAAACTGGCTTTCATCTTCACACTCGCGATCGTCGCCGCGATCCCGCTGCAGGCAGCCCAGCAGCAGGGACATGCACAGTCCTACTTCACGTACGACGACGGCGGCACGGTCATCCATCAGACCGATGACAACCGTGACGTCGAGGCGCGCATCAACATGCCGGTTTTCCCGGGGGATGAAGTGGTCACCGGCCGGCGCGGACGCTCTGAGATCCGCCTCTCCGACGGCAACGTCCTCGCGCTCGATCGCGCCACCGCGATCCGCTTCAAGTCGATCCTCGACAGCTACGAAGGCGACGGCTCGCAGACCACCGTCGAGCTGAAGCTCGGACATGTGATCGTTCATCGCACGGAAGTCGGCCAGGACTACGTCCGGCTCGACACCGACAACGCCAGCTACGTCGCCACCGACGCGGCCGTGTACTCGGTCGATACCGACAACGGCAAGGACCGCGTGACCGTGTTCGACGGCGCGGTCGAAGTGCGTACGCCGACCCGCCGCTCGCGCATCCGCGCCGGCGAAGAGGCGCACGTCGACGATCAGGGTGTGTACGGCCTCGTGGCCAACGACAAGGTCGTCGCCGACGAGTTCGAGCGGTGGTTCCTCCGCCGCACGGAGCGCTACGACCGCGGCAACAGCAAGTACCTCGACAGCTCGCTCGCGTACGCCGATTCGGACCTCGACACGAACGGCTCCTGGATTTACGTCAGCAACTACGGCGGTTGGGCGTGGCGTCCGTATGTGTCCGTCGGCTGGCGCCCGTACTACCACGGCAGCTGGGTCTACGGACCGTCGGGCTGCCTCGTTTGGGTGTCGGACGAAGCGTGGGGCTGGGTGCCGTACCACTACGGCCGCTGGGCGTATGACCCGGCCTACGGCTGGTTCTGGCTCCCGGGCTCCGGCTATGCGCCCGCGTGGGTCTACTGGATGTACGGCGACGGTTACGTCGGCTGGGCGCCCGCCGGATGGTGGGATTGCTACCGGCCGTACTACAACTGGTGCTATCGCCCGTACTCTCGCGCCGGCCTCGACTTCGGCTTCGGCTTCTTCGGTCGCGTGCGTGTCAATGAGCTCGACCTCCGTCCGTGGACGTTCATCACGCCCGACGGCCTGGTGTCGAAGCGCGTCGACCGCGCCGCGATGACGATCGACGCCGTGCGCCATCGTCTGACTCGCGACGGCGGCAGCATCGCGACGGTGTCGAACACCGGCGCCCGTTTCACCCGTGATCAGCTCAGGGATCCGGCCAACGCGGTGAACAACGTTCTCCGCCGCGGCACGGTTGGTGGTACCGGCAACGAAGGCTCCGGGTCCTCGGCGGATGTAACTCCGTTCTTCCGCCGAGACCCGGAGGTTTCGAACCCGATCCGCGATCGCATCACGCGCAATCGCCCGACCGAGACGGTCACCGGCGGCAGCCTGGCCCCGATCGGACGCGGCAACGTCGCTCCCATCGGCGGAGGAAGCGTTGCCCCGATCGGTGGCGGCAGCGTGGCGCCGATCGGCGGCGGCAACGTAGCGCCGATCGGTGGCCGCGACGTCTCCGGCCGGATTGGCCGCGAGCGTCCCGACACCGGCGCGACGACGCCCGCTCCGAGCGGCGGCTCGATCGTGACGCCGCGCGGCAACAGCGGCGAGCGCGGCACGGTGCGCCGCAACGGCGATCAGCAGGGCGTCGACTGGCGTGAGCGCGGCATCGGCCGCAGCACGACTCCCGAGCCCGCGGTGACGCCGGCGCCCGCGCCAGCCGCTCCGGCGAACGAGCGTCCCGTGCGTGACGACGGCTCCAGCTGGCGCGGACGCGCAGTGCGCGGCGGCTCCGCCACTCCGAGCGAACCGCCCCCGGCGGCCGCCACGCCGCAGCCGCAGTCGTCGACCCCGCGCAGCGGCAGCGACGTGCCGCGCCGCGTCATCGACCGCATCGGCGGCGCCCGCATCTTCTCCGGCGACAGCGGCAAGTCTCACGACAGCGGCAGCAGCAGCACTCCGCCGCCGCCGCGCACCGAGCACTCCTCGCCGCCGCCCCCGTCCCACAACGACGGCGGCGGCCGCAGCAACAACAGCGGGAGCAGCAATAGCGGCAATAGCGGCAGCCATAGCGAGAGTGGGCACGTGCATCGGGATCATCAGTAGGCCGTCGACAGTTGGCAGTTGACAGGAGGCAGGCCGCAACGGCCTGCCTTTTTTTCTACTGCCAACAGCCAACTGCCCCCTGTCCCCTCATCTGCTATCTTTCCCCCGTGTCGTTGGCCCTTTTCTTTGCCCTTTACTGCCTCGAGGCGGGGGTGTTCTTCGTGATCGTGCCGTGGACGCGGGTGTGGACCATCAACCCGATCCTCCACCACAACCTGGCGCTGGCGATGTGGGTCGACAACCCGTTCATCCGCGGCTTCGTCTCCGGCTTCGGCGTCATCCACATCCTCATCGGCATCAAGGACATCCTCCGCATCAGCCGCGAGCGGCGTGAGGCGCAGTCGTGAAGCGGGGAGAAGTCCGCACCTCGCGCATCGCCGCGCCGCTGCTGCTCAGCGCCGCGCTCTTCCTGCTGTACTGGGTCGTGGAGCTCGAGCCGGGGATCTTCTTCCGGCACCCCGACTTCCGCTTCGTCATCTTCGGACCGCACCTGAGCGGGCTGCTCTTCGTCGCCTGGATCCCGCTGATCTTCGTCATCGTCCGGCTGCTCGATCTCCTGATCTTCGACGTGATGATCGCGCGCCGCCGCAACGTGAAGGCGCCCCTCCTGCTTCGGCAGATGGTCGGCATCGCCGGCTACTTCCTGCTCTTCGGCTGGACGATCTCCGCGATCTATCACACCTCGCTCACCGGCTGGCTGACCACGACCACGGTCCTCGCCGCCGTCATCGGTCTCGCCCTGCAGGACACGCTCGGCAATCTCTTCTCCGGCATCGCCATCCACCTCGAGGAGGCGTTCGAGGTCGGCGACGTGCTCCACTCCGGCGACTTCACCGGCGTGGTCGAAGGGGTCACGTGGCGCGCGACGCGCGTCCGCGGCTTCAACAACCAGGTCGTCGTCCTGCCGAACTCGCAGCTGTCGAAGGACCGCATCGAGGTCTTCCCGCGCAACAACCTCAACGCCCGCGTGCTGCAGTTCGGCGTCGATTACCACCTCCAGCCGGCGACGGTCATGGACGTCCTCACGCAGGCGGCCGCGCACATCGACGGCATCGCCCGCGACATGCCGGTGATCGCGCGCGTCGGCGGCTTCAGCGACTCGTCGGTGACGTACGAGCTGAAGTACTTCACGCGCGACTACTCGATGCGCGACCGCATCGACGCGGAGATCCGCAAGGCCGTCTGGTACGCGTTCCAGCGCAACGAGATCTCCTTCGCCACGCCGATCCGCGCGTACGCGCCGTACATGCCGCCGAAGGCGCCGGTGCACGTCACGCCGGAGCAGGCCTTCGAGCGCCTGAAGGAAGTGCAGATCTTCGCGCCGCTCTCCGACGAGGCGCGGATGACCCTCGCCGGCACGGCGCGCGTGCACTTCTACTCGAAAGGCGAATCGATCCTCCGCCACGGCGCGGCGGGCGATTCGATGTTCGTCGTGCACGAGGGGACAGTGTCGGTCCGCATCAGCGACGACTCGCCGGTCGGCTGGCACGAGGTGGCGCAACTCGGACCCGGCACGGTGTTCGGCGAGATGGCGCTGCTGACCGGCGAGGCCCGCGCCGCCGACGTCGCCGCGCAGACCGACGTCGTCTCCTTCGAGATCAGCAAGGACGCCCTCGGGCCGATCCTCCGCGATCACCCCGAGCTGGCCGCCGCGATCTCCGCGAAAGTGCTGGAGCGCCGCGACCGCCTCGACGAGCTGCGCAACGCGAACGTCGAGGAGGAAGAGACGACGCTGTTGTCGCGCATCCGCAACTACTTCGGGCTATGAAGCGCCTGCTCATCGTCGAGGACAAGGCGTCGCTCGCGCAGATGCTGCGCGAGGCGGTGGAGTCCGACGGCTTCGAGGCCGACCTGGCGGCGAACGGCAACGACGCGATCCGGCGGCTGGCCGAGGGGCATCGGTACGTCGCGGTGTTGACGGACTTGCGGATGCCGGGCGCGGACGGCATTGCGGTTCTCCGGCAGTCGCGCGAGTCCGATCCGGAATGCCCAGTCATCGTGATGACGGCATTCGGCACGATCGAGAACGCGGTCGAGGCGATGAAGCTCGGCGCGTTCGATTTCATCCAGAAACCGATCGACGTCGATCACCTCCTCGTGCTGCTGCGCCGTTGCCAGGAGCATCGCGAGCTCCGCTTCGAGAACCTGCTGCTGAAGGAGGAGTTCCGCAAGCGGCATGGACTCCCGGCGATCATCGGCGACTCGCCGCGCATCGTCGAAGTCTCGCAGGCCATCCAACGCGTCGCGCCGACCGATTCGACGGTGCTGCTGCAGGGCGAATCAGGAACGGGCAAGGAGCTCTTTGCTCGCGCGATCCACCAGCTCTCGGCGCGCCGCGACCGGCCGTTCGTCGCCATCAACTGCGCGGCGATCCCCGAAACGCTGATCGAGAACGAGCTGTTCGGACACGAGAAGGGATCGTTCACCGGTGCGTCGTCGCGGCAGATCGGCAAGTTCGAGCTGGCCGACGGCGGCACGATCTTCCTCGACGAGATCGGCGAGCTCGCCCTCGGCGTGCAATCGAAAGTCCTCCGCGTGCTGCAGGAGAAACGCTTCGAGCGGATCGGCGGCACGGTGACGATCGACGTCGACGTCCGCATCGTCTGCGCGACCAACCGCAACCTCGCCGATGAGGTGAAGCAGGGCGGCTTCCGCGAAGATCTCTTCTTCCGCATCAACGTCTTCCCGATCACGCTGCCGCCGCTGCGCGCGCGAAAGGACGACCTCGACGCGCTGACGTCGTTCATCCTCCAGCGGCTCGCGCGCGAGCTGGGCAAGGCGTCGCTGCGCGTGAGTGCGGAGGCGCGCGCGCTGCTGCGCGAACACGATTGGCCGGGCAACATCCGCGAGCTGGAGAACGCGCTGGAGCGCGCCGCGATCCTCTGCGACGGGCAGACCATCGAGCCGCGCGACGTCGCCATCGGCGCGCCGTCCGACGATCTGCTGCGCGATGCGCTCGACCTCAGTGGGACGTTGTCCGAGGCGACGGAGCGCGCCGCGCAGAAGATCGAGCGGTTGAAGCTCATCGATGCGCTGCAGCGGACGGCGTCGCGCGCCGAAGCCGCGGAGATGCTGGGCATCGCGCCGCGGACGCTCGCCGCGAAGTTGAAGGAGCATGGGCTGGAGTGATCCCGACCTCGGCTGACGTGATCGCCTTCCTCAACGCCGAATTCGAAAAGGCGAAGCTCCCGTATCGCATTGAAAGCACGGCTCAGATCGCGGTGCTGCCGTACGTGAATCCGATGTGGCTGGCGAACTGGGAAGTGCCGGAGCTCGCGCACGTCGCCGAATGCGACGAGATCATCCGCGAGGCGCGCTGGCAGTTCCCGCAGGTGCTGGAGGCGTGATCGCGTAGGCGGCGTCGCCGTCCGCGAACCGCACCAGCTCCATCAACCGCCCGCGCTCGATCCACCCGCGCGCCCGCTCCGCAGCGTCGGGGTGCACGATGACGACGGTGCCGCCGTTCTTCGCGATGAGGTCGAGCATCGCGTCGTCGTACGCATGGTTCGACAGCGCTTCGTGCAGCGGCGGATTGAAGCCGGATACGCCGTTCATGATCGGCACGCGATGCGTCGTCGACGCGAGCACGTAACTCGCCTCGGTCTCGTTCCATCCGATCGGCAGCTCGATCGCGCACGCCGGCCGCGTCTGCGCGAGCCACGCGTAGACCGGCGGAAACCGCGCCGGCACGCGCTGCCACGCGAAGCGCGGGATGACCTCGATGATGCTCAGCGCGAGCAGCGCGAGGCGCAATCGCGGCAGCCGGCTCGCGCCGATGGCCATCCAGATCGCCAGCCCGCAGTAGGCGATGATCGCCCACCGCGCCGGCGTCCGCGTCGCCCGGAACGGCTCGACCACGCGGAACAGAAACGAGTGCAGGAACGAACGCTCGCCGAACGAGCCGATGAATCCGATCGCGATCCAGATCGACGCGACCCATCGCTCCGCGTGCTCGACGTGCTCTCGCCACGGCAACGCCAGGATGGCGAAGACCACGGCGAGCATGAACGACACGTCCGACCTGTGCCACCGCACCAGCACGCATCCGGCGATCGCAAAAGCAATGGCTAACGCGGCCCACCCATAGTGCGGCGGCCATGCCGCCGCTCGAATCCTTCGCGGCCATGCCGCGAACGCAAACAACACAATCGCCAGCACCCCCGGAAACAGATGCCGCTCCTGATGTCCCGCCCTCCACCCGTACAGCCAGTTCGACGGCGCCGCCGTCACCCAATCGCTCCACGTCGCCGACCCGCCCATCGACTCGCCCGAGGTGCGGCTCATCCGATACGTGTGCGAGACGATCTGATACGGCACGAGGAACGGCAACAACACCAGCGCGGCAACGACGAGCGCGATGACCAATCGCCGATCGAGCACGCGCAGGAAGAGAATCGTGACGACGATGGCGAATCCCGTGAACATCAGCCAGTAAACATTCGTCAGCCCGTTCATCACGAACGCCGCCGCGAAGAGTGCGGCGTGCTTCACCGACCGCTCCCGCGAGTACAGCAGCAGAAACGCGAGCGTGAGCGGAATCCACCCGCTGGCGATGATCTGCACGTGCGACAGGTGATCGAACTTGAACGACACGAACGCGAAGAACACCCCCGCGATCAGCGACGAGAGCGTGTCGCCCGTGACCACGCGCGCCAGAAAAAACGCGCCGTATCCCGCGAGAGCGAACGACAGCAGGATCGCGATGTTGTAGACCGTCACCGCGCCGAGTCCCGCCAGATGAAACGGCACCACCAGCAGCGCGACGCCGGTCATGTGCTCGCTGAACGCCAGCGGAAACTTCGCCGGATGAAAGATCGGCGCATCGAACAGATGCAGCGGCGCATGCGTCAGCGCGTGACAGTTCCAGTCGATGATCCACGCATTGAGCAGCGGATCGCCGTGATCGGCGACGGCGGTGTCGAGCTGGATGGCGAGGGGCCAGGTGAGGGCGGTTGCGAGGATGAGGAAAAACGCGAACGCCCCGACGTGTTTCATCGAATGCCCAGCAACCGCAGCACAAATCCCGCGATCGCCGTCTGCGGCAGCGACGCAAGCGTCTCGTGCGTCACGCCTCGGCCCCATGCGATCAGCACGGTGTCGTACTCGCGGTGCGTGGTCAGGCCGCCGTGTTGTCCCGGCACCTCGGCGGGCGTGAACGGCTCCGCGTCCTTGGCCGAGATGGCGAAGCGTGGGAAGGCGTAGGCCGTGACGTCGTCGCGCGTCGCGTCGTGCGTCACCTGCTCGAACACCTTCGTGCCGTCGGGTGCCGTGAGGTCCTGCAGGAACGCGACGAAGGCCGCCGTGTCGTCGGGATCGCCGCCGCGCGAGAACATCACGACGTTGCCGCTCGGATACGCCGTCCAGCGCGGCGCGAAGCCGTTGCTCTTCAGGATGCGGTTGATGTGCACGTCCGTCTCGGCATGCGCCACGCCGTGGTCGCCGACGATCAGCAGCGCGTCGCGCGCCGGATCGATCGCGTTCGACATCGCGGCGATCGAGCGGTCCGCATCGTTCATCGCCACCGCGATCGCCGGCTCGTCGACGCCGCGCATGTGGTGCTCCGCCGAGTCGACGATCGGCTGATAGGCGAGCAGCAGATCGAACGGCATCCGCTGAATCGACAGCGTCGTCACGCGCGTGAGGAACGACGAGAGGCGGTCGAGCTGCTCGAGGATCGTCTGCCGGTCCGCATGCTCGTCCGGCATGCCCGGCCAGAAGCCCGCCTGCTCGTCGAGCATCTGGATGTAACTCGCGGGGAGCCCTTCGTTGCGGTTCACCGCGCCGAGGTAAAGCGTCGCGTTGTCGAGCGTCGGATCGATCGCGATCAGCTTCGACCATGAGCCGTACAGCCCGTCCGCGAAACGCGTCGAGACGGAGAACCAGCGCTGCGCGTCGAGCGGCGTCTCGCTGCCGGCGTGCTCGACGAAGAACGCGTCGTAGTTGCGCACGCGGTCGTCGGTCGTGTCGTACGCCACGACGTCGAATTCCTCACGCCCTTCCTTCGGGATCTCCTCCTCGATGCGCGTCCGCATCACCGGACTGAAGGAGGTGTGGCGTGGCGTCGGCGAGCCCCACGCCGGCGGGAGCCACTCCGGATGAAAGTCGTTTTTCGTGAGGTGCACGGTACGCGCGGCGACGACCGGCGTCGTCCAGAGCAGTCCCCAGTCGGGCGTGCGGCTCGGCGTCTTCGCGTCGACGTGCGGAAACGAGATCGTGCCGATCCGCTTGCCCGCTCCGCGCGCGATGTCGATCACCGTCGGCACCTTGATCTGCGCCTCGAGGCCACGCGTCACCTGTCCGGGCGGCGTCCCCGGCTCGTGAAAGTAGTTCGAGAGAATGCCGGTGCGATCGCGGTCCGCGCCGGTGATGATCGTGGCGTGCGTGGTCGAGGTCACGCTCGGCACCATCGGCACGACGCGCGCCCAGGTGCCCTCGTTCATGAGATGTGTCATCGCCGGCGGTTTCTGCGCTTCGACGTCATTCGCGCCGAGGCCGTCGAAGGAGACGAGGACCACGCGCGCGGCCGCGGCGGTCGTGCGTGGCTCGGGCGGGGGAGGGGGTGCGACATAAACGTGCGGCGGCGCCGCCGTGCATCCGCACAGCAGCGCGAGGATCAGGAATCGCTTCATTTTCCGAGGGATTTGAGCACGCGGTCGCGATACTCCTTCGCTTTCGCGGTCGCCGCATCGACGTCGACGGTGCGCACGTGGCGGTCCTTCATCAGCACCTTGCCGTCGCAGATCGTCGCCGTGACGGAGCTGCCCGACGCGGCGTAGACGATCGCCGATTCGACGGCGTAGACCGGCTGCGACTTCGGCGCCGAGAGGTCGATCACGATGACGTCGGCGCGCTTGCCGGTTTCGAGTGTGCCGATCTTGTCGGCCAGGCCGAGGACGCGTGCGCCGCCGATGGTCGCCATCTCCAGCACGTCGCGCGCGCTGAGCGCCTTCGGATCCATCTTGCCGATCTTCTGCAGCCGCGCGGCCGACGCCGCCTCTTCGACCATGTCGAGGTTGTTGTTCGAGCCGGCCGGGCCGTCGGTGCCGAGGCCGACGTTCATGCCGCCCTTGCGCATGTCGACCACCGGCGCGATGCCGGAGGCGAGCATCTCGTTGCTCTCGGGGCAATGCGCCACGCCCGTTCCGCGCTGCGCAAACGTCTTGATCTCATCCGCCGTCAGCCAGACGCCGTGCGCGGCGACGACGTCCTTGCCGAGGAAGCCGATGGAGTCGAGGTACTGGCCGGGCGTCATGCCGTCGGCTTTTTTCGCGATGTCGGCGAGCTCGTTCTTCGTCTCGCTGACGTGGATCAGGATCGGGATGCCGAGCTCCGTCGCCAGCTTGCGCACTTCGATGAGGTGCTCGCGCGAGACGGTGTACGGCGCGTGCGGCGCGATGGCGGGGGTGATCAGCGGATCGCCCTTCCACTCTTTCGCGTACTTGCGCACGTACGCCATCGCCTCGGGCCACGTCTTGTTGTCGGGGACGGGGAAGTCGATGACGGTCTCGCCGAGGACGCCGCGCAGGCCGGCTTTTTTCGTCTCGCGCGCGATGTCGGACTCGAAGTAGTACATGTCGGCGAACGTCGTCGTGCCCGACTGGATCATCTCCGCCGCCGCGAGCCGCGTCCCCCACTTCACGAAGTCGGCGGTCACGTTCTTCGCCTCGGCGGGGAAGATGTAGTGCTGCAGCCAGTCCATGAGGTCGAGGTCGTCGGCGATGCCGCGGAAGAGCGTCATCGGGACGTGCGTGTGCGCGTTGACGAAGCCGGGGAGGATCGCGCCGGTGGTCCTGATCGTCGACTTGCCGGTGAAGTGCTTGGCGATGTCGGCGGCCTTGCCGACGGCGACGATCTTCCCGCCGTCGATGGCGACCGCGCCGTGCTCGATGTTCGGTCCGGCCATGGTCAGGACGGTGCCGCCGGTGACGACGATGTCGACCTGTTTGGTGGCCGCGAGGGTGGTGGCGGCGAGAAGGGCGAGAAGGAGCGCGATCAGACCGCGTCGCAAGGATCAGTCCTCCAGTGAGAATGAAAACGGATGGGGGAAGAGCTCGGCGAGCGTGTAGTCAACACGTTGACCTTTGAGCCCGGCCAGCGTGACCTCGATGTCGCCGCAGTACTCCCACATCAGCTGCCGGCAGGGGCCGCACGGCGTCCCCGGGACGTCGCTCTGCGTCACGACGACGATGGCGTCGAACTCCCGCTCGCCCGCCGCCAGCGCGGAGAGGAGAGCCACGCGCTCGGCGCAGACGGTGAGGCCGTACGTGCAGTTCTCCACGTTGCAGCCGTGGAACACGCGGCCGCCCCTGGTGCGCAGCGCCGCGCCGACTTTGAATTTGGAGAAGGGAGCTACCGCATTCTCGCGAGCTTTGATCGCTTCCTGGATCAGTGCATTGTCGATCATGGGAAGCGGTACGTTAACACGACTCCGAGGGGAGTGCTGCGGCTTGCCGCAGCGGTGGAGTGCGGCAGCTTGCTGCCGCGAAAAGCGCGCCGCGCAGGCAAGCCTGCGCACTCCCGGGCGGCGGCGAGCCGCCGCACTCCTCACTCCGCCAGCTGCGCTTCGATCATCGTCTGCGCGATGAAGTTGTAGATCGACATCCACGCCAGCTTCACGTCGAGCGTGCATTGCGGGCCCATGATCGTCTCGATCGTGTACAGCAGGCACGCCTCGACCGCGGCGTAATGCTCGATGCGCACGCCGTACGCGCCGTGCCGCCGCCCCAGCTCCTGCAGCATCGGCTTCAGATCGTCGAGCCGGTCGAGCCCCTTCACCGCCGCGCCGATCATGTTCATCAGCATGGCGCCCTGCACGCCGATGTCGACGTTCTCGAACATCCGGCGCGTGTGCGGCGCGATGTTGAACAGATGCTCGTAGAAGATCCGCGCCGCCTCGTCCTTGCGCGCCGCGACGATCTCGAACGACGTCTGCACGAGGTAATGCGTGTCGGGCTTGTTGAAGTCGAGGACCTCGTACACCGTCAGCTCGCGGTCGCCGACGCGCTCGTGCGACACGTGCCCGTAGCTGACCTGATCGACGACGTTGATCAGCTCCTCGCTGGCCAGGATCCCGCTGCCGTGCTGGAATTCGTTCAGCACCGCGAGCGCCCCCGCCGTGGACGCCGCTTCGCCGACCGCGGTCAGGCGCATGTGGTTCGGATGGCCGATCGAGCCGGAGATCATCCGGCCGTAGTGCAGGCCGATGTCGAGCGTGAGCGAGACGCCGAAGTGCTCGCTGAGATACGTGTTGAGCGGCTCCATCCGCTGGCGCATCCGCAGCGCGGCGCGCACCGCGTTCGTGCACTTCGTCCGCGCGTCGTCGCCGTTGATCCCGAAGAACGCGGTGATGGCCGGACCCGACGGCGGCTCCAGCGTGCCGCCGTTCGCCAGCACGGCCTCGCCGATCTGCAGGTAGTAACGATTGAGGATGTGGATGACGTCGTACGGCAGGCCGCGGCGGAGGAGCGCCGGCAACTGCCGCGCGCGCGCCGACAGCACGGCCAGCGGCAGTTCCGCGCCGAGGGACGGCTTTTCCGTGCCGCGCATGATCTGCACGTCGAGCGAGTCGACGATCAGCCGCCGCACCTTCACCGGTCCGTTCACTTTCGTCTGGCAGGCGAGGCGGACGTCGTCACCGAAGCCGAAGCGCTGGACGAGCTTCAGCTCCGCCGAATCGCGCGGCGAGAGATTGGTCGAGCCGCTCAGCACCGCCACGCGGCACGTCGAGCAGCGCGCGTTGCCGCCGCATTCGTGCGTGTGCGGAATGCCCGCCGCGAGCGCGCTCTCCAGCAGCGTGCGGCCGGAGCCCGCGTCGACGGTGACGTCGCCGCCCGCCTCGCCGACGAACGTCGCGGTGGCGGGCTGCGCCGACTCCCGCACGATCGCGGTGTGGCTGGTCGACATCGGCACGATCGAATCGCGCCGCGTGTGCAGCGTGTCGGTGGTGAGCTCGCGCATGATGTCGTTGAGCGCCACGTTCTGCGGCATGGAGCCGCGCGCACGCAGCGCGCGAACGACGTTGCGCATCTCCTCGGCCGAGCGGAACCGCCGCGCCGGATCTTTCTGCAGCGCGCGCATCACGACCTCGGAGACCGCCGCCGGGACCGACGGCATGACGAGATGCAGCGGATCGGGATCGCGCTGCATCACGGCGTAGAGCACCGCGTGGATCGTGTCGCCTTCGAACGCGCGGCGGCCGGAGAGGAGCTCGTAGAAGACCGCGCCGAGGGAGAAGAGGTCGGCGCGCGCGTCGACGCCGCGGCCGCGCACCTGCTCCGGCGCCATGTAGTGCGGCGTGCCGAGGATCGTGCCGGTGCCGGTCACGCTCGACTCGCCGATGCGCGCCAGGCCGAAGTCGACGATCTTCACCTGCCCGCTCGGCAGCACGAAGATGTTCGCCGGCTTGAGGTCGCGATGAATGATGTTCGTGGCGTGCGCGAACGCCACCGCATCGCAGATCTGCTCCATCACGTCGAGCTTCGAGCGGAGATCGGCGAAGGTGTTCTCGCGGATCAGGCGTTTGAGGTCGCTGCCGTCGAGCAGCTCCATCGCCATGAAGAAACGGCCGGAGTCTTCACCGAAGTCGTGAACGACGACGATGTTCGGGTGGGCCAGCCGCGCGGCCGATTGCGCCTCGCGCCGGAAGCGGAGGCGCTTCTCTTCATCGCCCGCCTCGATGATCTTCAACGCGACGTAGCGGTCGAGGACGGAGTCGTGAGCGCGAAAGACTTCGCCCATCGCGCCGCGCCCGATCTGATCGACGAGCCGGTACTTACCGACCTGGTGCAGCGCACTCATCTGTGGCAACAAGTGTAGCGTTAATGGAGCGACCGCGCAGCGGCGAGCATCTGCTCCGGCGTGGCGCGCACACGGTAGTCCTCGGTCAGGTTGCGCCAGCGGACCACGCCGGTGCGATCGATGAGAAACTCCGCCGGCCGCGCGATGTCGCGGCCGTTCTCGCCCGCGCCTTTGTGCAGCACGTCGTAGCTGCGGATCACGTCGGCGTTGCGGTCGGAGAGGATCGGGAACGTGTAGCCCGCTTTGGTCGCGAGATTGCGCGACTCCTCGGGCGTGTCGACGCTGATCGCCACCGGCTGCACGCCCGCGGCCTTGAAGTCATTGAGATGTTGTTCGATACCCCGTAACTCGGAGTTGCAGAACGGTCACCAGTAGCCGCGATAAAAAATCAGCAGCACCCCGCTGTTCGCCGCGGCGAATTGCGACAGCGTGACGCTCTTCTGATTGCTGTCCGGCAGCGTGAAGTCGGGCGCCTTCTGCCCGATCGCCGGAGCGCGCTGCGACTGCGGCAGGTTCTTCGTCAGCACGAGCGTGCCGACCGTGAAGAAGCCGATGAGTCCCACGCCGATCGCGAGGACGATCGACGCCGCGATCTTCCGCTGCGCGCGCCGGAATCCGGTCACGAGCAGGACGAGCGCGACGGCGAACAGCAGGAAGGTCACCCACGGCACATCGCGCGTGATCGGCCAGCGGACGAAGAGCAGCAGGTAGCTGAAGACCGCGACGAAAATCAGGATCAGTCCGGACCAGAGCGGCGTGTTGAAGCGGCGTTGCATGCGGTGATTATCGCCCTCAATCCGTCTTTGGCCACCGGCGGCGTCTTGCTGCAATCGAGGTCGTAGTTCTGCGGCGGCAACGTCCACGTGTAGCCGCGCAGCATCACGATGGCGAAGACCTCCATGAAATACGTCGCGTAATCGAGGCCGGGGCAGCGATGTCCCATCGCCGGGCCGGCGCCCTGCGGCGCGAACGCGTGCTCGTGCCGCTTCTCCTCGGCGCGCTCCGCGGAGAAGCGATCGGGATCGAACTGCCGCGGATTGTCGTACGTGCCGTGCGCGATGTGGCTCGGCGTCAGCGCCCACATCACCATCCATCCCGCCGGCACCGCGACGCCGTCGAGCTCGAGCTCCTTCTTCGTCTTGCCGAACACCGCCGCCACGATTGGCGAGAGGCGCTTGACCTCGTTGACGACCTGCAGCAGGTACGGCATCGACATCAGCGTCTCGAGCGTGATCGCGCCTTCCGGCGATTTCGTTTTGATCTCCTCGGCGAGCCGCGCGCGTGCGTCGGGATGCGCGTCGAGCTGCTGCACGATCCCGCCGAACTCCGCGAAGACGATGAAGCCGGCGATCACGATGTGATGCAACTCGAGGACGATGTCGCGATCGCTCATCGTGCCGGCGGCGGCAAGGATGCGCGAGAGGCCGTCGTCCGTCGCCCGCGCGCGGCGCTCGCGGACGCGCGCGTGGAGCACGTCGAAGATCCGGTCGCGCGCCTGCAGCGCCTTGCGATACGTCGTGCCGGGCAGGTTGATCGGCAGCGTGGCGAAGCCGCGCGTCAGCGTGTCGTAGTCGCCGCGCAGGCGATCCATCTCCGCGCCCGGCTGCATGCCGAGGACGTTCGCGCAGATCACTTCGATCGAGAGGCGCTTCATCTCGTCGAGCCAGCGGATCTCGCCCGACTTCGCCCACGTCTCGAAAAAGCGCTCCACGCTGGCCTGCATCTGCGGCATGTACGACGTCAGCGCCGATCGCGTGAAGGCCTGCACCACGACGCTCTTGCGTTCGCGATGCGTGTCGCCGTCGAGCAGCGGCAGGCTGCGCCCGCCGAAGATCTGCTGTACGTGCGGCGGCATCGACCCCTCGCGCTGCACGACGTCGTTGTCGATGAATTTCCCCGCGGCCTCGGGGCCGGCGAGGACGACCGCATCGCGCCCCAGGACGCGCGAGCGGAAGATGCGGCCGTGCCGCGCGAGGCGCTCGTCGATGAAGGCGAACGGGTTCTTGGCGAAGGCGAGGGTCTCGCCGAGGAGCGGCAGACCGGTGCGGCCGGGCGGAAGCGGCTTCGAGCTCATGCTCGAATTACGTTCCGCGCCGGCCGCTGGATGTCCGATTTATTTTTCCAGCGTCACGCGTCCGGCGAGTCCCATCGCATCGAGGTTGAGCAGGCGCACGTCGACGAACACGTCGCTCGCGCGGACTCCGGGGATGTCGATGGCCAGCTGCTTCGTGCCGTGATCGAGCGTCTGCTCCGACTCGCCCCAGGCGATGCCGCGGCGCTCGCCGTTCGCGTCCTTGCGCGAGGCGACGATCACGTCGAAGCGATAGCGCCCCGGCTGCAGGACGTCGGCGTCGGCGGTGACGTGCAGCGTGTCGCCGTCGACGGTCATCCGCACATTTCCGATGCGCGCCGAGCCGCGCTCGTTCATGAACTCGTTCGAGCCGCTGCGGGCGAACTCCACGCCGTGCGCGTTGAATCCGCCGGCGTCGTAGCGCACCGACCAGAAGCCGTTCGTGCTCGACGGCAGGTCATTGATCGTCGCTTCGTACTCACCGTTCCCTTTCGACGCGAGCGCGAGCTCGTCGCCGATCTTTCCGTCGGGGGCGACGAGGTGCGCGACGACACGCGCGCCGTCGATCGCATCGTCGCCGTCGCGCAGTGTCGCGTGCAGCGTGAGCGGATCGCCCGGCATGCGCGAGAGCGGGCCGACGGTCGTCGTCAGCGTGAGCGTGCTGTCTGGCTCCGCCGCGACGACGGTCGTGCCGGAGCCGATGCCGGTGACGTGATAGCGCCCGGCGATGGTGCGGTCGATGTGTACGACCTCGTGTCCGTCGGCATCGACGGCGACGTGCTGCACGCTGCGCGAGGTGCTGTCGCCCGCCGGCGTGCGGAGCTTCGCGGAGGAGGCGTGGCCGTCGCCGACCACGATCAGCATGCCGCCCTGGCCGGTGGCAGGAAGGTCAACACCTTGACCATCGGCGCCGCGGATGAACATCCGCGAGGTCGCCGGCGGCGCGTTGCGCTGCGGTTCGACATACGACTCGCCCTGCGCGAATTTCCCGGTGACGGTCTGCGCGAGCATCGGAGCGGCGAAGAGAAGCGTGAACAGAATCCGTTTCATGTCGATCTCCGATCTCAGAAGTCGGTGGCGAGCGCGTCGCCGATCTTCCGGTAGTCGTTGCGGCGGTTGTGGTGATGGTTCGCCTCGGTCGTGAACCAGGCGACGCCGACCGACTGCGCGCTGTACTGCGCGACCATGCCGTCGTCTTCGCCGGGGAGTCCGGCGATGCCGGAGAGCGTGGCCAGGCCGTAGTCCTCGGAGTGCGCGAAGTCGTTCCAGAGCCCGTAGCCGGCGATGTTGTAGATCGTCTTCGGCAGCGACGGCCGGCCGCTCGTCCCCTTGAGGTAGTACTGGTTGTAGTAGGCCATCGAGGAGGTGGTGCAGTTCGTCGTCGAGTTGTTCTTCTGCCCGACGAGGTCGACCAGCCAGCCGGTGAGCCACGAGCCGGACAGCGTCCCGGCGAGATCGGCCGCCTCGGAGCCTTTGTTCGGCGGCGCGATCGAGTTCACCCAGCGGATGCGGTTGATGATCGGCTGGTAGCGGTAGTCGTAGGTCGGATTGGAGAGGATCCAGCGGATCACGACGCCGCCGAACGAATGCGTCTCGATCACGATGTCGTCGATCGCGTTGGCGTTCATCCAGTTGTAGATCTGCCCGGCGACCGTGCCGCCGGCGACCCACATGTACTGTGTGCCGTCGTAACTGCAGATGAGGTAGGGGATGGCGTAGCCCTTGGTCGTGGCGCGGATCATGTCGTCCGTCCAGTAGGCGCGGGCCACGCTCGGGTTGGCGAGGTCGGTGCCGCCCTTGCCGTGGATGAAGACCACCCCGGTCTTCGCCTCGGCCGCCGCAGCCGCTAATAGAGTAAGGATGAGGATGAAAAAGAGGACGCCGCGTTTGCTCATGACTTCCATTCCTCCTGATGTGCGGCGGATCAGGAGTTCAATGCCGGTGCCACACGTGTTTTCAATGGTTTAGGTGGTGAATGGGTCTGATTTGGCACCAGAAGCGCGACTGAATGAGGGTTCAATGTCGACCGGCGGGTCGGGCGGTGACCAGGGGATAAGACGTAAAATGCAGACGATGCTGGATCGCGAACAGATCGTGCACTCAGTCCCCGAGATTCTCGGCGGGACTCCGGTCTTCGTCGGCACGCGCGTGCCCGTTCAGACGCTGCTCGTTTACCTTGAAAAAGGCGAGACGATCGAGGAGTTTCTGGACAACTTTCCGACCGTGTCGCGGGAGCAGGCCGTCGGATTTCTCGAAGAGGCGGGGCGCGCCTTGCTGGCGCAAATGGCGTGAGACGGAGGGCTGGGCGGGATTCGAGAACGGCGCGTTGCTACGACGCGCGTCGGGCAAATTCGATGTGCTGCTCACCAACGTGGAGCGCGGACGTCTCGTCCGCAGTCGGCGGCCGTCTCGGCCGGCGACCGTCGTGGTGATCGAGCGGGACGCTCGCTCACTGCGGGCGAGGACGCCCGCGCTCCCCTACTCCCGCACCACCTCCACCCTCCGATTCGCCGCCCGCCCCAGCGCGCTGTCGTTGCTCGCGATCGGTTGCGTGGCGCCGAGGCCTTTGGGGGTGAGGCGGGTGGCGTCGATGCCGGCGGTGGTCAGGTAGGACTTCACGGCGTTGGCGCGGGCGTCGGAGAGCTGCTGGTTGTGCTCGGGGGTGGATGTCGAATCGGTGTGGCCTTCGATCGTCAGCTTCCAGTCGGCGTGTTCCTTGAGGATGTTCGCGACGAGATCGAGGGTCGGCTTCGACTCGTCGCGGAGGTGATCGGAGTCGCTGTCGAAGTTGATGCCGTAGAGGCGGAGCCGCTTTTCTTTCTCCAGCGACGTTGCCATCTCCTGTTTCGCCGAGCCGGGGCAGTTCGCCGGCGTGTCGCTCGCGCGCGTGCCGAGCAGCGGCGTCATGGGCGGGTGATCCTCCACGCCGTTCGTTTTCCAGTAGCCGCCGGCGAACGTCTTGCCGTCGGTGGAGAAGGCGAGGATGGCCGGACCTTTGTCGACGTCGGTCTCGTACGTGAAGCGCAGCACGTGACCTTCGAGCCCGCCGATGAATGACTTCCCTTCGGCCCACGAGAGGCAGCCGCTGATCTGCGCGCCCTCCTCCTTCAGGTTCAGCGTGCCGTAGTCGGTCGCGTTGTACGAGCCGGTGAGATTCGCGAGCGGAGTCGCCGTCAGCTTTTTGCCGAACGCGCGAATCTCCGGAAAGTCGGTGATCGGTCCGCCGTAGTTACTGACGAACGTGATCTTCACGAAGCGGCCCGCCACGCTGCCGTCGGCGGGAAAGAGCTGATCGTCCTTCTGCATCGCCAGAGTGACGTCGGCGATCTGTTTGAAGCCGGCGTCGGGCGAAGTGTCGGACATCTCCACCCGCACTTCCTTCGGCGCATGCGTGTCGAGCCCGAGGTCGGTGCCGGTGTCGAACTGCAACTGGTCGATGGTCGAGCGCTCCGCGAGCTGCACGACCGTCACTTCGCCGTTCGGCTGGTCGTCCGGCGTCGTGTAGTGCGTGTTCTTGTCCTCGTCGAACATCAGCATTGCCAGGTGGCCGCTGCCGATCGACGACGGCGCGCGCACGACGATGGCGCCCTGCGCGATGCCGAGGACGTCTTCCGCGCTGTGCGCCGGTGCGGCCGCGGTGGTGGCCGTTGCCGGCGGCGCGGGAGCGGTGGTCGAAGCAGGTGCCGCCGGTTTCTCGGCGGGCTTATGGCAGGCGAGGATCAGCAGAGAAACGAAGATCAGTCGGCGCATGACGCGACATTTTAGGGCACGCGATAAACGATCGCGTTGATGTGCATCCCGGCGCCGACCGACGCGAAGAGCACCAGGTCGCCGCTGCCGATCGACTGTCCTTCCAGCTTCTGTTTCAGGATCAGGTCGAGCATCGTCGGGATCGTCGCCACGCTGCTGTTGCCGAGCCACGAGATCGTCATCGGCATCACGCCGGCCGGCGGCGACATCCCCTCGAGGTCGTACAGCGCTTCGAGGATGGCCTCGTCCATCTTGCCGTTGGCCTGATGGATCAGCACTTTATCGACGTCGCGCAGCGCCACGCCGGCGCGGTCGAGCGCGAGCTTCATCGCGCCGGCCACGTTGTTGAGCGCGTACTTGTACAGCTTGCGTCCTTCCATCTTGAGGAAGAGCGACTCGAGGAAGACGTCTTCGTTGTACGACTTCCCCATGCGCAGCATCGTCGCGTGCTCGAGCGTGTCGGAGCGCACCGCGTGCGCGAGGATGCCGGCGTCCGTATCACGCGCCTCGAGGATCGTCGCGCCGGCGCCGTCGGCGTAAATGAGGCTGTCGCGATCGTGCGGATCGGAGATGCGCGACAGCGTATCGCTGCCGATGATCAGCGCTTTTTTGATGTCGCCCGCGCGGATCATCGAGTCGGCGATGATCACTCCCTGCAGCCAGCCGGGGCAGCCGAACACGACGTCGAACGCCGCCGAGAACGGATTGCGGATCTTCAGCCGCGACTTCACGCGCGCGGCGAGCGCCGGCACGAGATCGGAGCGCGGATCGCCCGGCCGGACGTCGCCGAAGTTGTGCGCGAAGATGATCAGGTCGAGCGATTCGGGATCGATGTTCGACGACTCGATCGCCGCTTGTGCCGCCGCGAGTCCGATGTCCGAGGTCACTTCGTCGGGCCGCGCGTAACGCCGCTCGCGGATGCCGGTGATCGCCTCGAACTGCTGCAGGATCTCGGCGTTCGGCTTGTCGATGCGGGTTCCGTCGGGCGCGAGGAACTCGTGTTTCATGAAGCGGTCGTTGGGGACGGCGACTTCTGGAATGTGGCTTCCCGTGCCTACGATCACAGTTCGCATGCACCCGTTATCGTAGACTGACTGCATCAGAAAATCGCGGGCAGTCGATGCCCTCACGGTCCTCGCCGTAGCACTGCTTTACGTCCTGTGCGCGAAACTCGGCCTCGCGCTGGCCTTTCGCGCGCAGCAGGTGACCGCTGTCTGGCCGCCGACCGGTTTTGCCATCGCGGCGATCCTCCGTTTCGGCCGCCGCAGCGCCATCGGCGTCTTCCTCGGCGCGCTGATCGCGAACGCCACGGCGCACGAGCCGTTCGCGGTGGCAACCGGCATCGCCATCGGCAACACGGCCGAGGCGATGCTCGCCGTGATGCTGATGCGGCGCTTCGAGTTCGACGCGGCGCTCTCGCGCGTCCGCGACGTGCTCGTGCTCATCGGCGCGATCGCCGTCAGCCCGATCATCGCCGCGACCGTCGGCGTCGCCTCGCTCGGCCTCGGCGGCGTGCAGCCGGTGAGCGCGCTGCCTGCGCTCTGGTGGCTCTGGTGGATGGGCGACGCGCTCGGAGGCCTGATCGTCGCGCCGTTCATCCTCGTCTGGACGGAGCGCCGGCGCCGCGGCGACGTGGTCGAAGGGTTGATCGGCATCGTGCTCCTCGCCGCAGTCTGCGCCGCGTCGTTCGTCATCTCCCGGCGCGTGCAGGCGACCGAGTACGTCGTCTTTCCGTTCGTGATCTGGGCCGCGCTGCGTTTCGGCCCGCTCGGCACCGCGACCGCCGCGATCGTCAGCAATGCAATCGCGGTCTGGGGAACGCACCTCGGACGCGGACCGTTCGCCGGCGCCGGTCCGGAGCAGGGCTTCGTGCTGCTGCAGATCTTCATGGCCGTCGTCGTGACGACCGGCCTGCTCCTCGGCGCGATCACCGCGCAGTACCGTCAGGCGCAGCAGCGGAAGGACGAGTTCCTGGCGATGCTCGGCCACGAGCTGCGCAATCCGCTCGCGCCGATCGTGCACGCGGTCGAGCTCCTCGGGCGCCGCGATCCGCCGGTCGCGGAGCAGGCGCGCGAGATCATCCGAAGACAGGCCGCGCATCTCACGCGGCTCGTCGACGATCTGCTCGACGTCTCGCGCATCACGCGCGGCGCGATCCAGCTCGATCGCCGCGCCGTGCGGCTCGACGAGATCGTGCACGCCGCGGCCGACACCTGGCGGCACCTCGCGGCGCAGAAGCGGCAGCGGCTGACGCTGGAGATCGCGGACCGCTCGATCTGGCTCGACGTCGATCCGATCCGCTTCACGCAGATCGTGGCGAACCTGCTGCACAACGCGATCAAGTTCACGCCGCCCGAGGGGACGATCGTGCTGCGTGCGGACGTGGAGGATGGGGCGGCGGTGATCCGCGTGCGCGACAACGGCGAAGGGCTCGATCCAGACGTCGTCGACGAGGTGTTCGATCTCTTCGTGCAGGGGCCGCCGTCGCTCGATCGTCCGCGCGGCGGACTGGGGCTCGGACTGACGCTCGTGCGGCAGCTCGTGGAGCTGCATGGCGGAACGGTGGAAGCGCGGAGTGACGGAATCGGGCAGGGGAGCGAGTTCACCGTGCGCATGCCGTTCATCGCCGCGCCGGAACGGCTCGAAGCGCCGCTGCGCGAGCCGGAGGAGCACGAGGTGCCGCGCATCGCGCGACGCGTGCTCGTCGTGGAGGACCACGCCGACACGCGGCAGATGCTGATGCTGCTGATCGAGCGCGACGGCCACGACGTCCGCGGCGCATCCGACGGCATCCAGGCCATCGCCGAGGCGCGCGCGTTCGATCCCGACGTCGTGCTGCTCGACATCGGCCTGCCGGGACTCGATGGCTACGCCGTGGCGCGGCAACTGCGGACGATCTCGGATGCGCGCCTCGTCGCGCTGACGGGATACGGGACGCTGTCGCAGGAAGCGCCGTTCGACGAGCACCTGCTGAAGCCGGTCGAGCCGCACACGCTGCGCGATCTGCTGCGCTGATTCTTCCCTCGCCCCGCTTGCGGGGAGAGGGTGGCGCCGCAGCGCCGGGTGAGGGGACGTGCATCGTGCGATGCACGCGCCCCCTCATCCGCCTGCGGCACCTTCTCCCCCGCGCGGCGGGGGAGAAGGAGAAGCAAAACCGCCCTCATCCATGGCGCTCCATTTGCAATCGTGCGGTGCCACGTAGCCTGAAATCCGCACATCGAGGGAGCTTCGCGTGACCACTGGAATCGGCATTGATAAAGCGAGTGAGTTGTCGTCCAAGGACTTCGATCGCCTGTTGCTCCGCACGTTGACCGCCATGAAAAAGGGCGACTTCAGAGTGCGGATGCCGGTCGAGTTCACCGGCGTTCAGGGAAAAATTGCCGACACGCTCAACGACATCCTCGAGCTGAACGAGCGGACGACGCAGGAAGTCGATCGCATCGCGAACGTCGTCGGCAAAGAGGGCAAGCTCAATCAGCGCGCGCAGGTCCCGGCGGCGGGCGGACAGTGGGGCGTCATCGCGGAATCGGTCAACAACCTGATCGGCGATCTGGTGCAGCCGACCAACGAGATTGCGCGCGTCATCGGTGCGGTTGCGCGCGGCGATCTCTCCCGCTCCATGGCCATCGAATTCGACGGCCGTCCGCTGAAGGGCGAGTTCCTCCGCACGGCGAAAACCGTCAACACGATGGTCGACCAGCTCGGATCGTTCGCGTCGGAAGTCACGCGCGTCGCCCGCGAAGTCGGAACGGAAGGAAAGCTCGGCGGACAGGCGGACGTGAAGGGCGTCGCCGGCACGTGGAAAGACCTCACCGACTCCGTCAACTCGATGGCCGGCAACATCACCGCGCAGGTGCGCAACATCGCCGAGGTCACGACGGCCGTCGCGACCGGCGACCTCTCCCGCAAGATCACCGTCGAAGTGCGCGGCGAAATCCTCGAGCTCAAGAACACGATCAACACGATGGTCGACCAACTCCGGTCGTTCGCCTCGGAAGTCACTCGCGTGGCGCGCGAAGTCGGCAGCGAAGGAAAACTCGGCGGGCAGGCGGACGTGCAGGGCGTCAGCGGCACGTGGCGCGATCTCACCGACTCGGTCAACTACATGGCGGCGAACCTGACCAACCAGGTGCGCAACATCGCGGGCGTCACGACGGCCGTTGCAAACGGAGACCTCTCCAAACAGATCACGGTCGATGCACGCGGCGAGATCCTGGAACTGAAGGAAACGATCAACACGATGGTCGATCAGCTCCGCTCGTTCGCGAGCGAGGTCACGCGCGTGGCGCGCGAAGTCGGCAGCGAAGGGAAGCTCGGCGGGCAGGCGGACGTGCAAGGCGTCAGCGGCACGTGGCGCGACCTCACCGACTCGGTCAACTACATGGCCGGCAACCTCACGAGCCAGGTGCGCAACATCGCGGAGGTCACGACCGCCGTCGCGAACGGCGACCTGTCCAAGAAGATCACCGCCGAGGCGCAGGGCGAGATCCTCGAGCTGAAGAACACGATCAACACGATGGTCGATCAGCTCCGCGCCTTCGCCTCGGAGGTCACGCGCGTGGCGCGCGAGGTCGGTACGGAAGGACGGCTGGGCGGACAGGCGGAGGTGCCGGGAGTCGCGGGCACGTGGAAAGACCTGACCGATTCGGTCAACGCCATGGCCGGCAACCTCACGGCGCAGGTGCGCAACATCGCCGACGTCACGACCGCGGTCGCGATGGGCGACCTTTCGAAGAAGATCACCGTCGACGTCCGCGGCGAGATCCTCGAGCTGAAGAACACGATCAACACGATGGTCGATCAGCTCAACTCGTTCGCCGGCGAGGTCACGCGCGTGGCGCGCGAGGTCGGCACGGAAGGGAAGCTCGGCGGGCAGGCGGAAGTCAAAGGGATCGCCGGCACGTGGAAGGACCTCACCGACTCGGTCAACTCGATGGCCGGCAACCTCACGGCGCAGGTGCGCAACATCGCGGACGTCACGACCGCCGTCGCGATGGGCGATCTGTCGAAGAAGATCACCGTCGACGTGAAGGGCGAGATCCTCGAGCTGAAGAACACGATCAACACGATGGTCGATCAGCTCAACTCGTTCGCGGCGGAGGTCACCCGCGTCGCGCGCGAGGTCGGCACGGAAGGGCAGCTCGGCGGCCAGGCCGAAGTGCCGGGCGTCGCCGGCACGTGGAAGGATTTGACCGATTCGGTCAACGCCATGGCGGGCAACCTCACGTCGCAAGTGCGCAACATCGCCGAGGTCACGACCGCGGTCGCGATGGGCGACCTGTCGAAGAAGATCACCGTCGATGTGAAGGGCGAGATCCTCGAGCTGAAGAACACGATCAATACGATGGTGGACCAGCTGCGATCGTTCGCGAGCGAGGTCACGCGCGTGGCCCGCGAGGTCGGCAGCGAAGGGAAGCTGGGCGGGCAGGCGGACGTCCAGGGGGTGGCCGGAACCTGGAAGGATCTGACCGATTCGGTCAACTCGATGGCCGGCAACCTGACCGACCAAGTGCGAAATATTGCACAGGTCACGACTGCCGTCGCGAACGGCGATCTGTCGAAGAAAATCACGGTCGACGTCAAGGGCGAGATCCTCGAGTTAAAGAACACGATCAACTCGATGGTCGATCAGCTTAACTCTTTCGCTTCAGAGGTTACGCGCGTGGCGCGCGAGGTCGGCAGCGAAGGAAAACTGGGCGGCCAGGCCGAGGTGCGAGGGGTCGCCGGGACGTGGAAGGACCTCACCGACAACGTCAACATGATGGCGTCCAACCTCACGGCTCAAGTGCGAAATATTGCACAAGTCACGACGGCGGTCGCGAACGGCGATCTGTCGAAAAAGATCACGGTCGACGTCAAGGGGGAGATCCTCGAGCTGAAGATCACCATCAATACGATGGTCGATCAGCTCAACTCGTTCGCGGCGGAAGTCACGCGCGTGGCGCGCGAGGTCGGCACGGAAGGGAAGCTCGGCGGGCAGGCGCAGGTGAAAGGCGTCGCCGGCACCTGGAAGGACCTGACCGATTCGGTCAACTCGATGGCCGCGAACCTCACCGGGCAGGTGCGCAACATCGCCGACGTCACGACCGCGGTCGCGATGGGCGATCTGTCGAAGAAGATCACGGTCGATGTGCGGGGCGAGATCCTGGAGTTGAAGAACACGATCAACACGATGGTCGATCAGCTCAACTCCTTCGCCTCGGAGGTCACGCGCGTGGCGCGCGAGGTCGGCACCGAAGGCCGGCTGGGCGGTCAGGCGCAGGTCAAAGGCGTGGCCGGGACGTGGAAAGACCTCACCGACAACGTCAACCTGATGGCAGGAAATCTCACAGCGCAGGTGCGAAATATTGCACAAGTGACCACGGCGGTCGCGAACGGCGACCTGTCGAAGAAGATCACGGTCGACGTCAAGGGCGAGATCCTGGAGCTGAAGAACACGATCAACACGATGGTCGATCAGCTCAACTCGTTCGCCGAGGAGGTCACGCGCGTGGCGCGTGAGGTCGGCACGGAAGGGAAGCTCGGCGGCCAGGCGCAGGTGCGCGGCGTGGCCGGCACGTGGAAGGACCTCACCGACAACGTCAACATGATGGCGTCGAACCTGACGAACCAGGTGCGCGGCATCGCGAAAGTCGTGACCGCGATCGCCCGCGGCAACATGAAGCAGAAGCTGACGGTCGAAGCGCGAGGGGAGATCGCGGAGCTCGGCGACACGATCAACGAGATGATCGACACGCTCGCGACGTTCGCCGATCAGGTGACCACGGTCGCGCGCGAGGTCGGCGTCGAAGGAAAGCTCGGCGGTCAGGCCAACGTGCCGGGCGCGTCGGGCACGTGGCGCGACCTCACCGACAACGTCAACCAGCTTGCCGCGAACCTCACCACGCAGGTGCGCGCGATCGCCGACGTCGCCACCGCCGTCACGAAGGGCGACCTCACGCGCAACATCACGGTGCAGGCCGAGGGGGAGCTGGCCGCGCTGAAGGGCAACATCAACGAGATGATCCGCAACCTGCGCGAGACGACGTCGCGCAACGCGGAGCAGGACTGGTTGAAGACGAACCTCGCGAAGTTCACGCGGATGATGCAGGGGCAGAAGAACCTCACCACCGTGTCGCAGATGATCCTCAGCGAGCTGGCGCCGGTGGTCGGCGCGAAGCACGGCGTCTTCTACATCAACGACACGAGTAACGAGACGCCGGTGCTCCGCCTCGCATCGACGTATGCGTTCCGCGAGCGGAAGCACCTCAACCGCGCGTTCCACCTCGGCGAAGGGCTGGTCGGCCAGGCGGCGATCGAGAAGCAGCGCATCCTCCTCACCAACGCTCCCGAGGATTACGTGCAGATCAACTCCGGCCTCGGCGAAGCGAAGCCGCTGCAGATCATCGTCCTGCCGATCGTCTTCGAGGGGCAGGTGCTCGCGGTCATGGAGCTGGCGTCGTTCACGCCGTTCACCGAGACCTACCAGTCGCTGCTCGATCAGCTCACCGAATCGATCGGCGTCGTGCTGAACACGATCCAGGCGAACATGCGGACGGAGGAGCTGCTGGCACAATCGCAGTCGCTCGCCGAGGAGCTGCAGGCGCAGCAGGAAGAGCTGACCGAGACGAACAAGCGGCTCGAGCAGCAGGCCAAATCGCTGCAGGCATCCGAGGAACTGCTCAAGCAACAGCAGGAAGAGCTGCAGCAGTCGAACGAAGAGCTGGAGGAAAAAGCGCGGCTGTTGCAGTCGCAGAACGCCGAGGTCGAACGGAAGAACAGCGAGGTCGAAGAGGCCAAGCAGCAGCTCGAAGAGAAGGCGAAGCAGCTCGCGCTGACGTCGAAGTACAAGAGCGAGTTCCTGGCGAACATGTCGCACGAGCTGCGCACGCCGCTCAACTCGCTGCTCATCCTGGCCAAGCTGCTGGCCGACAACCCCGATGGCAATCTCAATGACAAACAGGTCGATTTCGCCAAGACGATTCACGCGTCCGGCGTCGACCTGCTGACGCTCATCAACGACATCCTCGACCTCTCGAAGATCGAGTCCGGCATGATGTCGCTGAACCTGAGCGACCTCGGATTCGACGAGCTGCGCGACATGATGGAGCGCAACTTCCGGCAGGTGGCGCAGGACAAGGACCTGCACTTCGACATCGAGCTGGCGCAGAGCCTGCCGAAGTCGCTGCACACCGATCCGATGCGGCTGCAGCAGATCCTGAAGAACCTCCTCGGTAACGCCTTCAAGTTCACCGAGACCGGCGGCGTGACGCTGAAGATGGAGACGGTGGCCTCGGGCTGGACGCACGGCCACGAGACGCTCGATCGCGCGCCGGCGGTCGTCGCATTCAGCGTCACCGACACCGGCGTCGGCATCGCCATGGACAAGCAGAAGATCATCTTCGAGGCGTTCCAGCAGGCCGATGCATCGACGACGCGCAAATACGGCGGCACCGGCCTCGGCCTCTCGATCAGCCGCGAGATCGCGCGCCTGCTCGGCGGCGAGATCCGCGTGGAGAGCGAGCCGGGCATCGGCTCGACCTTCACACTGTACGTGCCGGTCAGCTACGTTTCACCGAACGTGGCGCGCGCGCCGCAGCCGGCGCCGGGCGGGTTAGAGAACCCGTCCCACATTGAGAAGCCGCGCGAGCCGCAGCAGGTGACGGTCGAAGAGCAGGTGCCCGACGATCGCGACACGATCACGAAGGGCGACCGCACCGTCCTGATCATCGAGGACGATGCGAACTTCGCGAACATCATGATCGACATGGCGCACGACAAGGGCTTCAAGGCACTTGCGGCCACGCGCGGCGAGAGCGGCCTCGAGCTGGCCAGGCGCTTCGTCCCCGATGCGATCACGCTCGACATCGCGCTGCCCGACATGGAAGGGTGGACGGTGCTCGATCGCCTGAAGCACGAGAAGGTGACGCGGCACATCCCGGTGCACATCATCTCGGCCGACGAAGAGTCGGGCCGCGGCATGCGCCTCGGTGCGTTCGCGCATCTTGAAAAACCGGTGACGAAGGAGGCGCTCGACGACGCATTCGCGAAGATCAAGGGCTTCGTCGAGAGTCCGACGAAATCGCTGCTGGTGATCGAGGACAACGAAGGGCAGCGCAACGCGATCACGGAGCTGATCGGCGAAGGCGACGTCGAGATCACGGCGGTCGGCTCGGGGCAGGAAGCGCTCGACGCGCTCCGCACGCGCCGCTTCGACTGCATGGTGCTCGACCTCGGGCTGCCCGACATGAGCGGCTTCGAGTTCATCGACCGGATGAAGAACGAGCTCGACATCCACGACATCCCCATCGTCGTCTACACCGGCCGCGAGCTGACGCGCAAAGAGGAGTCGGAGCTGAAGCGGATCGCCGAGGCGATCATCGTGAAGGACGTGCGCTCGCCGGAGCGGCTGCTCGACGAGACCGCGCTCTTCCTGCATCGCGTCGAGGCCAACCTGCCGGCGAACAAGCGGCAGATCCTCGAGCAGCTGCACGAGTCCGATCCGGTGCTCGCCGGCAAGACGGCGCTCGTGGTCGACGACGACATGCGCAACATTTACGCGCTGACGTCGCTGCTCGAGCGGCACAAGATGACCGTGCGCTACGCGGAGTCGGGCGCCGAAGGGATCGACGTGCTGAAGCGGACGCCGGGCATCGACGTCGTGCTGATGGACGTGATGATGCCGGAGATGGACGGCTACGAGGCGATGCGCCGCATCCGCGCGATGGACGAATACAAGAACCTGCCGATCATCGCGCTGACGGCGAAAGCGATGAAGGGCGATCGCGAGAAGTGCATGGAGGCGGGCGCGAGCGACTACATCACGAAGCCGATCGATGCGCAGCAGCTGGTGTCGTTGCTGCGTGTGTGGCTGTATCGGTGAGGACGTAATTCAACACGCGAAGGGCGGCGCGCGGAACGTCGCCCATCACGCAGAGCTGAATCCAGTTCCGCTCCCGCAGGTACGGGCTGGCGTATCCGATGAGGAAGCCGGCCCGTTCCATTTTTTCGGCGACTTCGTCGGAGCTCGCCGGCGGCGGCAGCGCGATGGTGATGACGTGCGGCGCGGGCTCGGCGCCGTCGCCGATGATGGTGAAGCCGTTCTCGCGCAGACGTCCGCGCAGCCACGCGCCGGTCGCGGCGGTCTGCGCGAAACGCGACGGCCAGTCGACGCGCTCGACCGCCACGCGCAACGCGCGGACGAGGTTCGACGAATGCGTGAACGGCGTGCCGTCGCGCGCGTAGAGGCCGAGGTCGAGATAGCGGGGGAGCGTGTCGCTGACGGCGATCGGCTGCTGATGAAAGACGAAGGAGAGGCCGGGATACGACGCCAGCGCCTTGCTGCTCGCGCCGGTGGCGAGCCAGACGTCCGAGAAATCGAGCGGCACGGCGCCGATCGCGCTGACCGCGTCGATGCAGAGCTTCGCGCGCGTCGTGCGGGGGATCGCGTTCAACACGCCGGTCGACGTCTCGCACGCGGTCATCCAGATCCAGTCGCAGTCGCGGCGGGCGATCTCGTCGACATCGAACGGCGCGCCCCAATCGAAGCGGAGGTGCTCGAAGTCGAGCCGCGCGCGGGTGGCGTGATCGGCCAGCCGCTCACCGAACTCGCCGTTGCTGATGACGAGTCCGTGCGTGCCGAGGAGGGAGAGCTGCGCGGCCACGGTGTCGTTGGCCAGCGTGCCGCTACCGAGGAGGACTTCGACGTGTTTCGCGTTCACCAGTTTGCGCAGCGCGATCTTGAGCGCGTGCAGGTCGTCATCGAACGCGGGCGAGCGATGCGATTGTGCGCGCGTGCCGAAGGCCTCGACGACGTCGGGATGGATCGTCACCGGACCGGTCAACAGGTTGACGATCTCGCCGCGCGTCGCCGGCACGAGCGACGAGATCTCCCGCGCCCGTTCGCGGAAGCGCGTCCTCGTCAGGTACATCGGCTGGAACGCCGCGTCGTCGGTGCCGACCAGCGGCCCGAATGGGATGAAGCCGATGTGCGTGTAGAGCTCGAGCTGGCGCGTCGTGCCGGAGATCACCGCGCCGTCGAAGCCGGCGCTCGTCGCGTACTCCCACACGCCGGCGAGCAGTCCGGGCAGCACGTTGCCGCGGCGATGTTCCTTCGCCACGCTGAGCAGGCGGATCTCGAAGAAGCGATGGCCGTCCGGCAGATAGGCGTCGAGATCGGCCAGTTTCTGGTCGAGCGAGAACGGACGCTGGCCGCGCAGCGCGATGCTGCCGACGACCGTCTCGCCGTCGAGCGCGATGAAGTAGGTGTTCTCGTCGTGAAAGCGGTCGACGTGCCGCCCTTCCGCGTTGCGCGCGTGCTGCGGGATTTCTTCGACGAATGCCCGGTACTGAAGGGCGTGCACCTGCTCGAGCTCACGCGGCTCGCGCGCGACCTTGAACCGGATGTCGGGCATTCAGAAATCATACTGCGATGCGTCCGTGATCGAGCCGCACGACGTCGTCGGCGATCGCAGCGAGCTCGTCCTCATCGTGCGTGACGTAGAGCATCGGCACGTTGAAGTCGTCGCGCACGCGCTGGAGGAATTGCATCACGCGATCGCGCAGCGGACGATCGAGTCCGGAGAGCGGCTCATCGAGCAGCAACAATCGCGGTGCGGTGAGAAGAGCGCGGGCCAACGCCACGCGTTTCTGCTCGCCGCCGGACAACGCGGTCACGCCGCGATCGAGGAGGTGTCCGATCTCCAGCACCTCGACGACATGCTGCTCGTTGTGCCGGCCGCCGTAGCGGATGTTGCGCTCGACCGAGAGGTGCGGGAAGAGCGCGGTCTCCTGCGGCACGTAGCCGATGCGGCGCGCGCGCGCCGGGAGGTCCGACAGCACGACGTCATCGAACGTGATGCGGCCGCGCTGCAACCGGCGCAGGCCGGCGATCGCATCGAGCAGCGACGTTTTTCCCGCGCCGGACGGGCCGAAGATCGCGGTGACGCGCGCGCTCATCGTCGCCGATACCTCGAGATCAAAGTGCGCGAGCGGGATGCGGAGATCGTCGATGACGAGCGTCATGCGCGGCGCCTCGTCGATTTCTCGCTGAGCCAGATCGCGCCGAACGCGACGATCACGCCGGCCGCGACGAGCTGCCACGCGGCGCTGTCGTGCCCGAGCTGCACGCGGTCGTAGATCGCCACCGCGAGCGTCGTCGTGCGGCCTGGGATATTGCCGGCCACGAGGATCGTCGCACCGAACTCGCCGAGGGCGCGCGCGAACCCGAGGACCACGCCGCCGGCGATGCCGCGCAGCGCGAGCGGCAGCGTGATCGTGAAGAAGACGCGCGGCTCGTGCGCGCCGAGCGTCCGCGCGATCTGCTCGTAGCGCGGGCTCACGTTCTCGAATGCGACGCGCGCCGCGCGGACGATGAACGGCGACGACATCACCATCATCGCGATCACCACCGCGCGCCAGGTGAAGACCACGCCGTGCGGCACGAGCTTCAACAGGATGAGTCCCGTCGCGACCGGCGGCATCACCAGCGGCAACGCGACGAGCGTTTCGACCACCGACTTGCCGCGCCACGTCCCGCGCGCCAGCAGCCACGCCAGCGCGAGGGCCGGCGGGATCAGCAGCGCCGTCGCCAGCGCCGCCATCCGGACCGTGAACCAGATGATCGCCGCGTCGGTCACTTCACCAGAAATCCGTAGCGGCGGAAGATCGCGCCCGCATCGCGCGACTGCAGAAACTCGAGAAAGCGACGCGCGCCGGCGACGTTCTCCGCGCCGCGCAACACTGCCGCCGGATAGATGATCGTCGGGCTGTCCATGATCACTTCGCCGATGCGGGAGTCGGTCGCGTAGACGATCGCGCTGTCGGCGTTGCCGGCGAGCACGGCGGCGAGCGCCCCGCGCACGTTTTCGGTCGGGATCAGCTTCGGCGCGATCGCCGCCCACAAGCCGCGCCGCTGCAGCCACTGCTTCGCGTAAACGCCCGCCGGCACGGCCTCGGGGTTCGCGATCGCGATCCGCCGCGCTTTCAGCAACGGCTTGCCGACGATCGCCAAACGATTCGACAGCAGCGGCACGCGGACGAGCGTGGGCACGCGGTTCATCTGCGCCTCGTCGGCGGAAAGAAAGACATCGACCGGCGCGCCGTTCAGGATCTGCGTGGCCAGCGTCGACGAGGCGCCGAAGTTGAGGACGATCGTCTCGCGCGATTTCGATTCATAAACTTTAGCCAGCTCGCTGACGGCGTCCGAGAGGCTGGCGGCGGCCGAAACGTGTACTTCCGCGGCCCGAACCGGCATCGCCAGGAGAAGAATCAGCAGAAATGTGCGCACCACGGGCTATTTTTGCACGCCGTTTGCTCAAGGCAGCTCAGCCATGACGCAACAGCCGGCGTTCAACCCCGCCGACGAGCAGGAAAAGCTCGATCTGGAGATGGTCGAGATCCATCTGCTGACGGAGGGGATCTATCGCCACTACGGCTTCGATTTCCGCGACTATTCGCTGCCGTCGATGCGCCGCCGGATCTGGAAGCGCGTTTACGCCGAGGGGCTGAGCACGATCGCGGGGCTGCTCGAAAAAGTGCTGCACGACTCCGCCTGCATGGAGCGGCTGCTGCTCGATCTCTCCATCAACACGACCGCGATGTTCCGCGATCCGAGCTTCTACCTCGCGTTCCGGCGGAAGGTCGTGCCGCTGCTGCGCACCTATCCGTTCGTCCGCATCTGGCACGCCGGCTGTTCGACCGGCGAAGAGGTTTACTCGATGGCCATCCTCCTGACCGAGGAGGGGCTGTACGACCGCTGCCGCATCTACGCGACCGACATCAACGAGGCGGTGCTGCAGCGGGCGAAGGACGGGATTTTTCCCGTCTCGTCGATGCAGGAGAACACGAGCAACTACATCGCGGCGGGCGGCGGCGGCACGTTCAGCGAGTACTACACGGCGCGCTACGACTACGCGATCTTCCGGCCGTCGCTGCGCGAGAACGTCGTCTTCGCGCAGCACAACCTCGTCACCGACTCGTCGTTCAATCACTTCAACGTGATCTTCTGCCGCAACGTGCTGATCTACTTCAACAACACGCTGCAGGAGCGCGTGCAGAAGCTCTTCCTCAACAGTCTCGAGATCTTCGGCGTCCTCGGCCTCGGCAAGAAAGAGTCGGTGCGCTTCACGTCCGTCGCGGATTGCTTCGACGAGCTCGATGGAGAGGAGCGGTTGTACCGGAGAATCAAGTGAGGCCGATCGACCTCATCGCCATCGGCTGTTCCCTCGGCGGCATGCGCGCGCTCTCGGTGATCCTCGGCGCGTTGCCGGCCGACTTCGAGCCGCCGATCGCGGTGGTGCAGCATCGGCACAAAGCGTCGAACGAAGGTTTGCCGACGTTCCTCCGCACGCAGACGAAGCTGCCGGTCGTCGATGCCGACGACAAGCTGTACATCAGGCCGGGTCACGTCTATCTCGCGCCGGCCGACTATCACCTCTTGATCGAGCAGGGGAAGTTCGACCTGTCGATCGATGCGGCGGTGAGCTACTCGCGGCCATCGGTCGACGTCCTCTTCGAATCGGCGGCTGATGCGTATCGAGGCGGCGTCGTCGGCATCGTGCTGACCGGCGCGAACGCGGACGGCGCGCGCGGCGCATTTCGCATCAAGCAGCAGGGCGGATTCGTGATCGTGCAGGATCCGGCGACGGCCGAGGCACCTGACATGCCGCAGGCCGCGATCGACGCAGTGCGGGTGGATCGAATCTTGCCTCTGGAACGGATCGGGCCGTTCCTGATCGAGCTTTGGCGGCAGAGCCTCACATGACATCCGACGAGATCGTCAACATATTGCTGGTCGACGACCAGCCGAACAACCTGCTCGCGTTGCAGTCGATCCTCGCGGAGGACGACAAGCATCTCGTCGTGGCGGAGTCCGGCCGCAAGGCGCTGCGGCACCTGCTCGATCACGAGTTCGCCGTCATCCTGCTCGACGTGCAGATGCCGGAGCTCGACGGTTTCGAGACGGCGAGCCTCATCCGCCAGCGCGACAAATCGCGCGACACGCCGATCATCTTCCTCACGGCGTTGAGCCGCAGCGAGACGAATGTCTTCCGCGGCTACGAGCTCGGCGCGGTCGACTACATCTTCAAGCCGATCCAGGCGGAGATCCTCCGCTCGAAGGTCAACGTCTTCGTCGAGCTGTTCCGCAAACGCGAAACGCTGAAGCGGCAGGCGCACGAGCTGGCGCGGCTGTCGCGGCAGAATGAGCTGATCCTCAACGCCGTGGCCGAGGGCGTATTCGGCGTCGACCTCGACGGGCGGACGACGTTCGTGAATCCGGCAGCGGCGCAGATGATCGGGCGGCGCATCGACGAGATCCGCGGCCACGACATCCACTCGCTCGTCCATCCGGTGCTGCCGGGCGTCGTCACGTGTCAGATCGAGAAGTGCCGCTTCTACGCGGCGCTGCACCGGCAGGAGGCGCTGGGCGAAACGGAGGAGACGTTCTTCCGCGCCGACGGCAGCAGTTTCCCGGTGGAGTTCTGCGCGTCGGAGATCCGCGATGCCGATCACAAGCCGCTCGGATCGGTGCTGACGTTCCGCAACATGACGGAGCGGCGCGCGGCAGCGCTGGCGGCGGAAGCGGAGCGTCGTTATCGCGAGGCGGAGGCGGCGAACCGGGCGAAGGATCACTTCCTCGCCACGCTGTCGCATGAGCTGCGCACGCCGATGACGTCGATCCTCGGCTGGGTGCAGTTCCTCCGCATCGGCGGCTACACCGAAGAGGAGCTGGAGGAAGCGCTGCAGACGATCGAGACGAGCGCGCGGCTGCAGGCGCGGCTCATCGACGACATGCTGGACGTCTCGCGCATCGTCCTCGGCAAGTTCCAGGTCGACCTCCGGCCGATGCGGATCGCGGAGATCGTCGATGCGGCGCTCACGACCGCGCGTCCCGCCGCGGCGGAGTGCGATGTGAAGCTGATCTCGAATGTCGAAGGAGGCGAGGCGTACGTCGAAGCCGATGCGAACCGGATGCAGCAGGTCATCGGCAACATCCTGTCGAACGCGATCAAGTTCTCGCCGAAAGGAAAAGAGGTGGAGTTGCGCGTCGGCCGCACGGACCACAAGCTGCGCATCTCGGTGACGGATCAGGGCGAAGGCATCGAGCCGTCATTCCTTCCGTACGTCTTCGAGCGTCTGCGCCAGGGCAACGTCTCCAGCCGCAGCGGCCTCGGCCTCGGCCTGGCCATCGCCCGCCACATCGTCGAGCTGCATCACGGCGAGATCACCGCCGAAAGCGACGGCCCCGGCAAAGGAGCCCGATTCACCGTGCTCCTCCCGCTGCTGGAGAGCCCCGCCCTCGATGAGCCGCAACCCGAGCCCGCCCACGCCTGACGCCGGCGGCCGCCACGCGCTGGGCCGCCGGCGAATACGTTCGTGGCGGCTCAAGGATGCGGCTGGCCCAGTTCGTCGTGCGTTGTCGGCGTGAAGAGCTTCTTGAGGATGCGGATGACACGGGCGATCGGATCGAAATCGCGGTCGCGCCCACCGCCGTCGCGAGTGAAAGCGGCGGAAGCCGGAAGCGTGCTGCTGAGGGCGATGGCGAGAGCGATGACGGCTACGAAGTTCTTCTTCATGATGTTTCTCCTTTTGTGATTGCGGTTACGGGTGAGGAAGGGCGGCGACGTGAAGGTGTGCCGTGCCGACGAGTGCGCGCCGCATGTCGTTGAACAAGCGGTGCAGGCTCTCCCGGTCGCGGTCGCTCACCTCCCGCATCGGCTCCTGCTGAGCCGCCGTGGCCGTGGAAAATGCGAGGCTTTCGTGTAGATCCATCCTGATCTCCTTTCACACATTGATTGAGGAACACCGATGCGCCTTTTTCCGGGCGCAGTCGTCTCTTCAGTTGGAAAAATGCAGTGAATCGGCTGACGCCGTTCTGATCGGCAGTGACGGGGCGCCGCTTACGCCATCGGGCCGGACGGTGGCGGCACGAACAGCAGGGACGGCTCCTTCGGCAGTTCGCGGAGGAACTTCTGCACATGGCGGACGAGGGGCCGGGTCGCCTGTCCGGCGGCAACCGCCTCGCGCAGGTACGCGAGCGCGGTCACGGCGGGTGAGTTCATGCCGGCGCGAGTGAAGCGATCGAGGAGAGTACGGCAGATGGACGGGACCTGATCGTGATCGCCGACGACGAGGAGTGCTTCCACGAGGTCGAGCGCCGCAAGCGCGGCCTCCGCCTCCATCTCGAGTGATTCGAATTCGCGCCACGCCTCGCGAAGAAGAGGAATGGCGTCGTCCGCGCGCTTCGACATCATCAATGTGCGCGCCAGCATCCAGCGGGTGCGCACGAACTGCGGCTTGATGCCAAGCAGGTCGAACTCGGCGGCGGCAAGAGCGAGGTATTCGGCCGATTCGCGGAACTTGCGAATGCCTTGATATGCCGTGCCGATGTCGTGCAGCACGATGACGCGCGTAGTTGACGCGATGCGTGGGTTCTTCTCGAGCTCGTGCAGGATCACCAGCGCTTCCTTGAAGCGAGTGAGCTTGCAGAGCATCGTTGCCTCGAACACCCGCGCATCGATATATCGCCGGTGCTGTCCGAAACGGAGGAATGTCTCCGCCGCCTCGCGCGTGAAGGCAACCGCTTCCGCGGCGCGCTCCATCGAACGGTAGATGATCGACCGCACGAGTTTCAGCCGCGCGAGCTCGTACTCGGGGAGTGGCGACTGGCGGAACAGTTTCTCGGCGCGATCGGCGACCTGCAGCGCTTCGGGATACCTGCCGAGATACGTCAGCGCGTACGCATGGTCCCTCAGCGCCTGCGCGCGCACTCCGATCACGAAGTCGGAGGGGTACTCGGCGACGTTCAGCTCGTTCGAGACTTCGACGGCGAGCTCGGCGATGCGGAGGGCGTTGGCGGGGGAGCCGGCGTCCATGGTGGGGCGGACGCGCTCGAGGAGCTGGCGGACGACTCCGGCGGTGCGCCAGCCTTCGGCCTGGCGGAGGCGGGTGCGCCACCAGGCGTTGGGGCCGGTGAGGGCGTCTTCGATGATGGCCGCGGCGGCGGCGTCTTCGCGCTCGATGCGGCCGTTGATCGACAGGAGGTCGGTGATGCGCGACTTCGCCGCGGGGGCGGGGGCGCTTTGCCACACCGCGGGCTGCCCGAGGGCGGCGGCGAACCGGCGATGCTCGCCGATGTTCGCGGCACACTCCGAGCAGTCCGCTACGTGGGCCTCGATCTCCTCGCGCTGTTCTGAAGTGCCTTCGGCATATTCGAAAAGCGCGAACTCGTCGTAGTGACTTGTTGTCGTCATGACACCCAGAAGGAACTAAGGCAATCTAGCACAGGTGAAGAATACTGTCCATCCTCACAGAAGGAGTGACGGAAAAGAGCCAATCCCTACCCTAATCGGCGAGATTTTTTGTAGGAAGGAGCTGATCAGGCCGGCTTTTGACTCGTATGAGTTACTGATCGGCGGCGTCGGCGAAAAAGTAGTGCGTGATCACGTCGGCCGCGACCGCGATCTCCCGCGCGAACGCCCGTTTCGATAATCCGCCGCCGCGCGCGAGCAGCGACCAGAAGTGGCGGTCCATCATCCGCGCGAACACCGGCAGGTCGCGCAGCGGCCGCGCGCGCGGCGACTCCGCCAGCATCCGGAAGAGCCGCAGGATGCGCTCCTCCGTCCACGCTTCGATCTCCCCACGCATCGCGGCGAGCTCCGGATCGGCGAGCGTCGCCTCGTGCCACGCGCGGATCGCGCCGAACGACTCGAGGTCGGTGTCGAAGATGCGGAGGAGGAACTCGCGAAAGTCGCCCTTCGGCTGCAGATCGACGCGGCCGAGCCGCTGCAGCAGTTCGTGCATCAGCACGATGAGCAGCTGCCGCTTGGAGCGGAAGTAGACGTAGAACGAGCCCGATGCGGTGCCGGCGCGCGAGGTGATGTCATCGATCGACGTCGCGTCGTAACCCTGCTCGGCAAAGAGCCGTTGCGCGGCGTCGAGCAGCTTGCGGCGCCTGGCGATGCTGCGCGCCTGTTGCGGCTCGGGGAGGAGCTCCTCGTTCGCGATGAGCAGCGGCGGGCGCTTCATCGCGCGAGCCAGACGCCGGCGACCGCACCGCCGCAACAGATCAGCATCCAGCCGCCGAAGAGTCCCGCCGCCGCCGGAGCCACGTTCGGAAAGACCGTGGTGAAGAAGGCGCAGGCGAGCGCGTCGAGCGTGAGCGTCGGCAGCATGAGCAGCGTGACGGCGGCGCGGCGATCGCTCGAGCCGCTGAGGATGCGCGGGACGAGGAAGGCCATCGCGGCGAAGCTGATGGCGTAGAGAAGGATCGTGATCAGCGGACGGTCGGGATGAAGCAGATGTTCGCCGGCGAGGCGGATGCCGACGGCGCCGGCGAGCCAGAGAAGGAGTCCTGCGAGGAGAGGCCGCATGAACATGAACATGAATTCGGATTCATGTTTTGTCAAGAGGGCGTGTTTCGCGTGATGGCTGGGGAGGGTGGATTCGAACCACCGAATGTCGGCTCCAAAGACCGATGCCTTACCACTTGGCGACTCCCCATCAATGGCTGGCGGGATCGTCTACAAAACCGCGCCGGGTGCTATTCCTTCTCCTTCGCGATCGGCCCGACCTTCGCGCTCACCGCGCGGAGGTAGTCGGCCGGGGCGAGGAGCAGTTGCGCGCCGCGGGTGCCGGCGGAGATGGAGATTACATCGAAAAGCTCCATCGTTTCATCGGCGAACACCGGGTACGCCTTCTTCGCCGCCAGCGCCGTCACGCCGCCGCGGATGTAGCCGGTCAGCGGCTGGACTTCCTTCAGCGCCACCGTGTCGATCTTCTTGTCGCCGGAGAGTTGCGCCAGCGCCTTCAGGTCGAGCTGCTGATCGCCGGGGACGACCGCGAAGCAGACGCCGTGCTTGTCGCCGCGCGCGACGAGCGTCTTGAACACCTGCTCCGGCGGCAAGCCGACTTTTCGCGCCACGCTCTCGGCGGCGAGGTCGTCGGGATCGACCTCGTATTCGCGGATCTCGTAGGTGATGCCGAGGGAGTCGAGCAGGCGCGCGGCGTTGGTCTTCATCGGCGACGAAGTCTAAAGTAACGGAATGAAGCGACTGCCGGGAAGCGCGAAAGATCACGCCCTCAATGCTCATCCGATCGGCGACGTCGATCCCGAGAAAATGATGCGCGTCACCGTGATGCTGCGGGGGAAGAAGCCGTTCGACCTTGCGCGGCATCTCGCCGCGGGACGCGAGGCCATCTCGCGCGAGGCCTTCGCCGCGCAATTCGGCGCCGATCCGGCGGACGTGGAGAAAGTCGAGACCTTCGCCGCGCACCATCACCTCAGCGTCCACGAGATCAACCTCGGCGCGCGCACGCTGGTGCTCAGCGGACGCACCGCCGACATGCAGAAAGCGTTCGGCGTCGAGCTCAAACTTTTCGCGACCGAGGACAACAAGAAGTTCCGCGGGCGGACCGGACACGTCTTCATCCCCGACGAGCTCGAAGGCATCATCAGCGCCGTCTTCGGACTCGATGATCGCCCCGTCGCGAAGCCGCATCTCCGCAGGCTGTCGCCGTCGCACGTCGAGCCGAAGAAAAAAGGACGCAAGCCGCGTCCGATGAAAGTGCGCGACGTCGCGAAGCTGTACGGCTTTCCGCCGCGGCTCGACGGGGCGGGGCAGTGCATCGCCATGATCGAGCTCGGCGGCGGCTACCGAAAGAGCGATCTCGACGCGTTCTTCAAGGAGCTCGGTAAGCCGGCGCCCAGCGTCGTGGCGGTCGGCATTCATGGCTCGGGGAACCGTCCGGGACACGAGCGTCTCGAAGATGGCGAGGTCACGCTCGACATCGAGATCGCGGGGGCGATCGCGCCGAAGTCGAAGATCGTCGTCTACTTCGCGCCGAACTCGAACGCCGGCTTTCTCGCGGCCGTAACCGCGGCCATTCACGACGACATCCGCAAGCCGAACATCCTGTCGATCAGCTGGGGCGGAGCGGAGCTGACGTGGACCGAGGCGTCGCGCGTGCAGGTCGACTACGCGTTCCAGGTTGCGGCGGCGATGGGGATGACGGTGCTGGCCGCGGCGGGTGACGACGGATCATCCGATGGCGTCGACGACGGCAAGCCGCACGTCGACTTTCCGGCGTCGAGTCCGCACGTGCTCGCGTGCGGCGGCACGCGTTTGATCCGCGCGACGCCGACGACCATCAAGGCGGAGACCGTGTGGAACAACGGACCGACCGGCCAGGGGGCGGGCGGCGGCGGCGTCAGCGAGCACTTCCCGAAGCCGCCGTACCAGAGCGCGATCCGCGTGCCGAAGTCGGCGAAGGGGAAGGCGGGACGCGGCGTGCCCGACGTCGCCGGCAACGCCGATCCGCACAGCGGCTACCGGATTTTCTTCGGCGGCAAGAGCGTGGTGGCCGGCGGCACGAGCGCGGTGGCGCCGTTGTATGGCGCGCTGACCGCGCTGCTGAACCAGGCGCGCGAGCGCGCGAAGATGCCGCCGCTCGGCTTCGTCAATCCGGTCCTTTACGCGGAGCACGGAGTCTGCCGCGGTGTGGTGCGGAAGGACAACGACTACTCCGGCAAGCTCGGCGTGTACGCGGCGGGGCCGGGCTGGAATGCGTGCGCGGGACTCGGCAGCGTGATCGGGCGGCGATGGGTGGAGGTGTTCACCCGCGGAACAACTGCCTCCTCTGATTGATGCGGTCCGTTGCGCCCCACGAGTATTTGTACTCCTCGGCGCCGCGCAGGAAATCGAACGTCGTGCCGCCTTCACGCACCGCTTCTTCGACGGCGTGCGCGACGATGACGCTGCCGATGCTGAGGCGGTCGAGCGCGGGATCGAATCCGCTGAGGTAGTAGTACGTCGTTCCCTGATGCGCGAAGCCGTAGAAGACGGCGACGATGCGCTCGTTCATCCGCATCGCGTACATCCGCAGTGCGCCGGCGTCGAGCATGCGCCGCGCGACCTGGCGATGGAACGACTGCGTGACGTCGTCGGCGAGCACGCCGGGCAGGCCGCGCGTTTTCCAGCGTGCGGCGTGCAGCTCGTACAACGCGGTGAGGCATTCGTCGAGCGTCTCCGCGGTCGCGGGTGCGTACGTCACTTCGGCCTCGCGCGCGAGGCAGCGGCGGTAGTAACGCAGCTTCTTGCGCGCGTGCGTCGACAGCAGGTTCGCGAGCTCCTCGCCCGCGTTCTCGATCGAGAGGATGGGACACGGGTCCATCGCCTCGGCGTTGTCGCTCCAGCCGGACGGCAATGCGGCGCTGAGCAGCGGCGATGACGGGCGAAGCTGCTGCAGGTCCCAGAACTGGCAGTCGGTTTCCAGCGCGCGGGCGAGGAGCGCGTCGGCGTCGGCGCCGTCGCTGAGGATGTCGAGATAGTCGCTGTTGCCGGTGCCGAGGAACATGCCGAGGGATTCGTCTTCATCGCGAAGGACGTAAAGCGGGACCAGCGCATCTGCGGACATCACGACTGCCAGCTCTCCGCCGTTCGAGAAATGCGTCCACCACGGCAGCAGCCAGTGCGGCGACTGGAACGGCGTCGCGCCGGGCGCGCGGCGCCAGAGGGCGTCCCAGTCGGGGGCGAATGATTCGAGCGATTCGAGCGTCGTGACCAGCTGCATGCGGCGCGCATTTTATGGTGCTCGTACAATGTGTGCATGCGCAGAGCCTGGACGCTGCTCCTTTTCGCACTCGCGTTGCCGGCACTCGCGGCAGAGCCGTTTCGCGTCTTCTCCAACATCTTCTCCGTCGGAGTGTCGGACGCCACCGTCTTCGTCGTCGGCACGCCGAAGGGGCTCGTGCTGCTCGACACCGGCGCGGCGAGCGAGTACGACAAGATCCGCGACAACATCAAGAAGCTCGGCTTCGACTACTACGACATCCGCATCATTCTGTTGTCGCACGCCGACCGCGAGCACGCCGGGAACGTCGCGCGCATCCATCGCGAGACCGGTGCGCGGCTCATGGTGGCGGAGAACGAGATTCCGCTGCTGGCGAAGGGCGACGGCTTCGCGCCGACGGCGGTCGATCAGCCGCTGCGCGACGGCGACCGCGTGACCATCGGAGGCCTGCTCTTCCTGCCGCACATCGCGGCCGGCTGCACGCACTGGACGACGCAGGTGCGGTGGGAGCGGAAGGCGTTCGACGTGGTCTTCGTCGGCTGCCGTCCGGCGAACATGGAGCTCCTTCGCTCGCTCAAGCCCGACGTCTTCCTCGGCGCGCGCGGCAGCTATTTCGACCTCGAGCGCAAGTACGCGAAGCGCGCGGCGAAGCCGAATCCGTTCATCGATCCCGAGGGCTATCGGAAATTCGTCGATGAAAGTCCTCGCCGCTGATCGCGCCGCGCTGAAGGCGAAGTACCGCGACCTCGGCCCGATCGACGCCGCGCTCGACGCGCTGATCGCCGCCGACAAAAAGCGCGGCATCGAGACGAAGGTCGTCGCGATCAACGCGAAGAAAAAGCCGGCCGATGCGAAGCAGGCGATCGACGACATCGACAAGGATTCGCCCGACTACATCGCGCTCGTCGGCGGGCCGGACGTCATCCCGTATCAGGATCTGAAGAACCCGTTGCACTCGCCCGGCGGCGACAAAGACGAAATCGTCTGGAGCGATCTGCCGTACGCGTGCGATGCGCCATACAGCGCGAACATCCACGACTTCACCGCGCCGTCGCGCGTGGTGGGGCGGATCCCCGACCTGCCGGGCGTGAAGGAGCCGTCGTTCCTCCTCGCGCTGCTCGACGTCGCGGCGAAGTGGACCTCGCGCGCGCCGGCCGATTACGCGAGCTGCTTCGGATTGAGCACCGCGGACTGGCAGGAATCGACGAAGCTGAGTCTGAAGGCGCTGTTCGGCGACAAGGCCTCGCTGAACCTCTCGCCCGACTCCGGTCCCGACTTCGACGAGAAGCTGCTCGCTGCGCGGGCGCACTTCATCAACTGTCACGGCGCGCCGAACGACGCACAGTTCTACGGCCAGAAGGGCGGCGCGTTCCCGATCTCGCATCGCTCCGCGTCGATGAAGGCGCGGCGTTTCGATGGGACGGTGGTCGCGGCGGAGTGCTGCTACGGCAGTCAGCTCTTCAAGCCGAAGAACGCCGATTCGTGGTCGATCGCCGCGCGCTACCTCGGCGGCGGTGCGTACGCGTACTTCGGCAGCACGACCATCGCGTACGGGCCGGCGACGTCGAACGGACTGTCGGACAACCTCTGCCAGAACTTTCTGAAGAAGGCGATCAGCGGCTCGTCGACGGGACGCGCGGTGCTCGAAGCGCGGCAGGAGTACATCCGCGCGACGAGCTTCCTCGCGCCGCAGGACCTGAAGACGATCGCGCAGTTCAACCTCCTCGGCGACCCGGCAGTGCATCCGGTGAAGCCGCCGGCGGCGCGCGGCTTCGCGATGACGGCGCAGCATCGCGTCGACCTGCGCGCGGTCGGGGCGCAGATGCGCACGCGCCGCGCGGTGATGCAGCAGGTCGATACGACGGATGCGGTGCGCGCGCAGCTCGAGGCGATCAGCGCGCGGCTGGGACTCGCATCGACGGACGTGATGTCGTTCGAGTCGCAACGGCCGGGCGTGAGCCCCGCGCGGATGGGGATCGCGGGCGCGGCCGCGGCGGCGCCGGAGCGCGCGCGCTTTCATGTCGTGAGCGGGCGCCGGCCTGTCGCCGGCGCCACCCAGTTGCCTCACGTCGTTGCAGTCGTGGCGCGCGAAGTTGCGGGGAAGCTCGATTACGTCGAGCTGCAGAGCAAGTAACGCACTACGCCGTCGCCTGCGGTCCCGGCCCTTCCTTCGCGATCGGCAGCTTCGCAGTCGCGGCGACGCCGCACGTGTAGCGCAGGTTGTTCGAGTCGTCGTAGAAGTTCTCGACGATGTCGCCGCCGGCGAGCGGGAACGTCAGCGTGGCGAAGCCGTTGAGGCCCGTCGTCGGATCGCCTTTGCCGATGGCGTAATGCTCCGTCTCGGTCCACGTCACCTTCACGCCGTTCCCCTTGTCGCCGATCGTCGACGGCACGTACGGGATGCCGCCGTGGCCGATCACGCGCGGCTTCACCATGTGGAACTGCCACTGCATCGGCTCGTACACCGCGGCCGCGTGCTCGTGGCCGAAGTACCAGTAGTCGAACATGTAGCCCGCCTTGTTCGCCGCGCCGAAGATCTGCTGCATCATCCCGGAGTCGGTCGAGCCGCCGGCGACGTTGATCGGATTGTGGTGCGTGAAGAGGACGACCTTCCGCCCCGCCGCCTTCGCCTTCTGCAGCTGCGCGGTGAACCAGTCGAGCTGTTGCTGGCCGAGGACTCCGTTCTGGTACAGCTTCGCCTCCTGTGATTCGTAGGCGGTGTCGAGGCCGATGATCTGCCACGTCTTGTTGTGCATCGAGAAGAACGTCTTCCCCTTCTGCATGGCGAACTGCGGATCCTTCAGCGTCACGTCGAAGATGCCGTGGCCGCCGCAGTACATCTCGTGGTTCGAGTTCAGCGCGAACGAGCCGATCTTGCCCGCGGGCCAGCGGCCGATGAACTTCGTCTTCACCTCTTCCGGCGTGCCGGAGTAGTAGACGTCGCCGATGTGCAGCGTCAGGTCGGGATTGCGGCTGGCCATCCACTTCGCGATCTGGTTCGATGAATAAAGGCCGGTGCCCCAGTCGCCGGCGATGGCCATCATCAGGTCGTGATCGGGGAGGGTGATCTCCTGGTCGTCGGGACCGCTCGGCTGCGGGAACGGCACCTTCTCGCTGACCAGCATGTTGAGCGCGGAGAGGATCCAGCGCGGATCGGTCTGATCGTACTTGTGCACGCCGATGATCGCGCCGGTCGACGTGACCATGCTCGGGACGTCCTTCGATACCGGCGCCGATTCGAGTGCGCTGATCAGCAGCGCCACGTTCGGATCGCTGACGTGGAGGATGGCGTCGTGCATGTCTTCGTCCTTGAGATCGTCCAGCGCTTTTCTCGCGTCGTTCAGCAGTTTTTCGACGCCGCCGTCCTGCCCGTGCGGCAACGACTTCGAAGCGTACGCGGCCTGCTCTGCCGCCGGTTTGGACTTCAGTTCAGTCAAAGAACGATCGATTGCATCTCGAATGCTGTCGCGGACGGTGCGCATGGGAAGGCCTCCTGTATTTAGTGAAGGAGTGATGGTAACGCGTATTCAGACGTGATCAACACCCGGAAGCGGACTCTGCGCATCGTCAGAATCGTTGCCCGCGGCGCCGGCAGCTCCGGCGTTCCGCCGCGGCGCACGGCGTTGAGGTACTCGCCGCACGGATACGCGAAACGGAAAACAGCAGGCGCCGGATCGGCCGCGTCGTACATGCGCCGGAAGGCCGACTCGAGCTCCGCCAGCTCGAGGATGAATCGTGTCCACGGCTCGTCCGGCGCGGTGGCGGCGAGATGGCGCGGAAACTCGCCGGCCAGCCGTTCGAGCGTCGGGCCGCGCGGCGGATCGTGCGTGATGAAGCCGGCGGCGAACTGCTCGAACAACTCCGCGCCGAGGGCGTGCAGCAACGCGGGAAACATCTCCCGCAGCGTTTCGATGAGGCGCGTGCGGTACGCGTTGCGATAGATGGCCACGCCGGGTGTCGCCGCGCCGGGATCAGGACGCGTGATCGCCGCGAAGAGACGCTGCTGCCGTTCCGCGAGCGTCACGCCGCCTCCGCGAGACTGCGCGCCGCGAGCGCCTCGGCGTGCACCTCTTCGAGCGACGGAATCTTCGCGTCCCACTCGATCAGCGTCGACCGCTCGCCGACGACGCGCAGCGTGTGGCGATACAGCTCCCACACCGCATCGACGACCGGGCCGTCGTGCGTGTCGATGATGTGCGTGCCGTGGTCCGAATGTCCGGCGAGGTGGTACTGCACCACGCGCTCGGGCGGGATCGAGGCGATGTAGTCGTATGGATCGAACCGGTGATTGACGCTCGACACGTACACGTTGTTCACGTCGAGCAGCAGCAGGCAATCCGCATCCGCGGCCAATTCACGCAGGAACGCGCATTCGGTCAGCGTGTCGGAGTCGAAGCGGAGATAGCTGCTCGGGTTCTCCAGCACCAGCGGCCGTTCGAGAAAATCCTGCACGGTGCGGACGCGCGCAGCGACGTGTCGCAGCGTCTCCTCGTCGAGCGGCAGCGGCAGGAGGTCGTGCGTGGTCAGGCCGCCGAATCCCGTCCAGCAGAGGTGATCCGACACCCAGCGCGCGCCGATGCGATCGGCCAGCTCTTTCAACCTGCGCAGGTAATCGAAGTCGAGCGGATCGCTGCCGCCGATCGACATCGAGACGCCGTGCATCACCACCGGATAGCGCTCGGCCACGCGCTCCAGCACGTGGCGCGGCCAGCCGCCGGAGTCGAGGAAATTCTCCGACAGCACTTCGAAGAAATCGATCGGCGGTGCCTCGCGGAGCACGCGTTCGAAGTGCGCGCTCCGGAGGCCGATGCCGTAGCCGAGGTGAGGGACGGTGCTCATTTTGTCGGGGCGGTCGAGCTGGGGGTCACGGCGGCGCGGCGCTTCGTCCCGTCGTAATCGATGTCGTCCATCGTTTTCGCGATCGGAGCCGGAAGCGACTCGACGCCGAGCTTCTGCGCGAGGAGCGCCCGCGCGCGGTCCCACACGAACGTCGTGCGCAACGGCTCGAGGTACTCGTAGCCGGTGGGGAAGCTCGAGTCGGGATAGTTGTGGAACACCTGCTTCGTCGCCACCGGCGTCTGGCAGCCGCCGGAGCCCGCGCCGGTGTTCTGTCCCGGCACCCACTGCTCCGACGGCGGCAGCAGCGTGCCGTCGCTGAGGCTCGAGAAATAGCCGCAGCCTCCCTGGCCGGTGCAGCTGTTCGAGCCGGTGCAGGTGTGCGTATCGGCGAGCGCGCACGCGCCGTTGCCCGCCGCCGTGGCGATGCCGCCCCAGCCGCGGCCGGCGCAGATGTTCAGCCCCTGGCAGGTGTTGAGGTCGTTCGGATACTGCGCGCGCACCGCCGAAGAGGCCGCGTCCCAATGGAAGAGGCACCACGGATCGACTGCATCCATCGCGTTCTGGACCTGCTGCGCGGTCACGCCGCCGGTATAGGTGAACGACGGCACCGCGCCGTACTGCCACACCATCGGGATGAGGTACTTGAACGCGATCATCGCGCTGTTGAAGCCGGGGAGCGCCGGCTTGGCCGTGTTGTTCGCCGGCAGGTTTCCCGACGCGAAGCCGGCCTGCATCGTGTCGAGCAGGAAGGACCAGATCGTCGTGATCGCCGACTGAATCGTCGCCAGCGGCGGCGCCCACGTCGGGAGGTCGGGCGACTTCTGCCCGTTGTCCTGGTAGAAGTTCGACGACGGGATCGAGGCGAGCTTCGTGTTGATGTCTTCGAACCGCCAGTAGTGCGTGTAGACGTCCCACTGCACGAAGCGGTCGGCCGGCAGGCCCTGATACTCCGGACGGACCTTGCCGTCGCTGCCGAAGAGGAACGGCGAGTTCTTCGGCGCCACGATCGTTCCCTCGCCCTGATCGGTGATTGCGTTGATCGTGTTCATCACGTCGAGGCGCGTCTGGATCTGGTTGTAGTTGAAACGCTGCGGGAACGCGCCGTAGCCGATCTGGTTGTGTCCCGGATCGAAGAAGGGATCGAGTGCCGCCGGGATCCGCTCGAACGTCCTGAGGTACGCGGCGAGGAGCTCGAGCGTCGCCTTGTACAGATCGGCGATCGAGCGATAGATGACCTTCTCGTTCGGCACGACCGGATCGGGG